>OLPI01000517.1_pt1 | contig 36860 bp, 31 predicted proteins | sample 1672361 | NCBI WGS metagenome assembly OLPI01 (sample SAMEA3136675, study PRJEB25190) | human gut metagenome
TGTTTGCGGGAAAGCCATTTTCCGGATGTTTCATTGCCTTTGCATCCGCAAAAATAAGTGTTTTGAAAAAGGAGATTTCATCATGAAAACATTGGAAAAAGTAAGCGACTTTGTGGGCAAGTACATGGCCGCCATCGTCATTGTGGTGGCGGCACTGTCTCTGCTGTTCCCCGGCACCTTCAGTGTGGTAAAGACCGCATGGGTCAACACCCTGCTGGGCATCGTCATGTTCGGCATGGGTCTCACCCTGAAGCCGGAGGACTTCAAGGTAGTGTTCAGCCGCCCGAAAGACGTGATCATCGGCTGCATTGCGCAGTTCACCCTGATGCCCTTTTTGGCATGGGCGCTGACGCAGCTGTTCCACCTGCCCACCGAGCTGGCTATCGGCGTCATCCTTGTGGGTACCTGCCCCGGCGGCACCTCCTCTAACGTGATGACCTATCTGTCCAAGGGCGACGTTGCACTGTCCGTCGGCATGACCGCAGTTTCCACCGTGCTGGCGCCCTTCCTCACCCCGCTGCTCACCCTGCTGTATGCCGGCCAGCGCGTGAATGTGAACCCTGTAAATATGTTCCTGTCCATCGTCAAGGTGGTGCTGGTGCCCATCGCACTGGGCTTTGTGGTCAACCACTTCTTCCATGCCTTCACCCAGAACGCCGTCCGTGTGCTGCCGCTGGTCTCCACCACCGCCATCGTGCTCATCATCTGCGCTGTTGTGTCCGCAAACTCCGCCAAGATCATGACCAGCGGCCTGCTGATCCTTGCCGTGGTCATCCTGCACAACCTGCTGGGCTACCTCACCGGCTTTGGCGTGGGTAAGCTGCTGAAGCTGGATTCCACCAAGTGCCGTGCAATTTCCATCGAGGTCGGAATGCAGAACTCCGGTCTGGCCACCTCTCTGGCTGCCGCCCACTTTGCACAGTATCCGCTGGCAACCATCCCCGGCGCTGTGTTCTCTGTGTGGCATAACATTTCCGGTGCCGTCCTCGCCAACTTCTTTGCCCGCACCGCCGAGAAGAAGGACTGAGTTACTACATACCATAAGGGGCTGCTGCGCAAGGTCTGTTCCCTGTGCAGCAGCCCTTTTTTCAGTACAAAATTCTGGAGACGTGATGTTCCTGCTTGCCCAGATATGGTTTGCGCCCCAGCCAATGCCGGTATCTTCGATCACCGTCGCACGGCTGGCGTCGATCTCGCCGCTCTGGACTTTTTGGCCCAGATAGCACGTACATTTTATCTGTGATTCAGACAACAAAAAAGAGTGGCAGCATTTCAAGCTGAAACGCTGTCACTCTGTAGGAACTGCGTAATGACTGACGATTATCCTTCTACTTTGACCGTAGCACGATCGCTCTTTGCGTTTCCATCCGCATCCAGCGTGATATGCACAAAATGTTCCGGCTTATCATAATCCTTTGTCTCGCCGTCATCGGTATAGTATTCATAGGATGCACCATCGGGAGCATAGGCAAGCAGGCGCAGATCTGCAAAATCCACATCGGCAACGCTCTGGATCTTTTTGCCGTCCTTGGCAAGGGGCAGAAGGTGTCCCTTGCGCATAAAGAACACCACTTCATCCAGCTCCACCGGAATGTAATGATGGCCTGCTGGCAGCACGCTGGTTTCGATGCGGTTGCTTTCGCTGCACTTTACCCGCACCTGCAGCATCTCCTCCGGCAGATAAACATACCGACCTCGGGCATTTTGCTCATATACCGGGGCAATCAACAGGCTTTCACCGATCATCACCTCATCCTCCACCCGGCGGGCAAAGTCGTCCTCCGGGAAGGCGAACGCCAACGGCATACAGTACATGCCGTCGTGCAGAGCAGCCTTCATGTACTCGCTGTAAATGTAGGGCAGCAGCAGGTAGCGCAGCTGTAAAATACCGGCAAAGGCAGCCTTGTTCTTAAAGCGGTAGGGTTCCTGCCGGCGGGTGTCCTTGGCAGAGTGGTTCCGCAGCAGCGGAGAGAAGATGCCCATGCCGTACCAGCGCAGCACCAGATCCTCCGTGGTATTGCTGCCAAAGCCGCCAATGTCGGGGCCTTCGTACAGGAAGCCGCACATATTCAGGGAGGGCATCATGTGCAGCGCAAGCAGAATGTGGCTCCACCAAGAATGGTTGTCGCCGGTCCAGATGCCGCCATACCGGTGCATCCCGATGCAGGCAGAACGGGAGTACATCAAAATGCGCTTGTCCGGCTCCAGCCGCTCAAAAGCCTCGCCTGCCGCACGGGTCATGTTATAACCAAAAAGATTATGTACCTTGTCGTGCCGCATACGCCCCTGTTTGGTGTTGTGGTAGAACAGCTTATAATCGTTTTCGTTGTTGGAAAGCTCTGCCACCATGCCGGTAAAAGCACCAAAGCTGGAAATATCCAGGTTTTGCTTGCTGTATTTCTCAATTTGAGCAAAGGTCTTTTTCAGTCTTTCCTCTGCGTAGAAGATAGCAGGCTCGTTCATATCATTCCAGAAGCCCTCGATCCCCTGATCCAGCAGAACTTTATATTGACTGCCAAACCAAGCACGGGCTTCCGGGTTGAGCATATCGGGGAAGTGTACCCGTCCCGGCCACACACCGGCTACAAAGGGGGTGCCATCCTGATTCGTGCAGAAGTAGCCGTTTTTCACGCCCTCCTCGTACACATCATATCCCTCTTCGACCTTGACTGCTGCATCGATGATGGGGACAAGATGGATGCCCTGCGCTTTCATCTCGGCGGCAAAGTCTGCAAAACGCGGGAAGCGCTGCGCATCCACCGTAAAGTCCTTGTAACGCTCCATGTAATCAATATCCAGAACCACAGCGTCCAGCGGCATATGATTGGCACGGTAATTTGCCACCACCTCGCGGACCTCGTCCTCGTTCATGTAGCTCCAGCGGCTCTGGGCGTTGCCAAAAGCCCATTTGGGCGGAATATAACTGCGCCCCACCAACTGGCGGAACTGGTGCACAATATCGGTCAGGCTCTCGCCCTCAATGATGTAGAGATCGTAATTTTCCTCGGCCACCGTGATGCGTAAGGTATCCAGGTCGGTGTAGCCGCAGTCAAAGGTGACCTTGCCCGGGTAGTCGATAAAAAAGCCAAATGTATCCTTGCCGGACACGATCATAAAATTATAAGCACCGTACAGCGAGGATTTGCCCTCGGTATGGTTGCCGTCATCGGAGCATTTGCTTTCGTACACCCACCCGCGCTTGTTGATACCACGGACGTTTTCGCCAAGACCATACAGGACATCCTGCGGTTCCATGGCATAGGAGAAACCATCCGGCTCCTTGGTCAGATAGGGTATCGTTTCCATCATGGGCAAAAAAGAACCCACTACACTTTCGGTATCAAACGGTTGACCGTATTGCTTTTTGTAGATCATAGTAAAATATCTCTCCTCTGTTTTTTGAATCGTCACAGTGTAAAACGTACCAACGTATTTTTGATAGACAATTAAGAAACTCTGACATTGGCTGGAGCAATTGGGGCTTCAGCCTTATTTTCAACCCAATCGCTGCGGTTGTGCAGCTATTTCAATACAAGATCCTTGAAACGTGATGTTCCTGCTTGCCCAGATACTGCAATGCACAGATCACAGCCACTGTTTCAGCACATCGTTCAGCTTATTCAAATCAAGCGGTTTGGCGATATGCTCGTTCATGCCGGTGTTCTTTGCCAGCTGCACGTCCTCGGCAAAGGCATTTGCCGTCATGGCAATGATGGGCACTTTGCCCCGGCTGCCGGCAAGGGCACGGATCGCAGCAGTGGCTTCGTAACCATTCATGATGGGCATCTGGATGTCCATAAAAATGAGATCGTACCACTTTTCCGGCGCTTCCATCACCTTTTCGACTGCAATTTTTCCGTTTTCGGCGCTGTCGATGGTCACGCCCGTCATGCCTATGATCTCGGTTGCGATCTCACGGTTCAGCTCGTTATCTTCCACAAGAAGGATCCGCTTACCCGCATAGTTTTCCTTCGCAAAGTCTTCCAGATAGTTCCGGGCGTTTTCCTCCTTCTTCCCGGATGTAAACTGCCGCAGAGTTGCCGTCAGACGGGAACGGAACAGCGGTTTTGCCATAAACGCATTCACGCCCGCTGCTCTGGCTTCTTCTTCGATCTCGCTGAAATCAAAGGAAGTCAGGATGATGATCGTGACATCTTCTCCTACCCGTTCCCGGATTTTTCTGGCGGTTGCAATACCGTCCATTTCCGGCATCTTCCAGTCCAGGATCACCGCAAAATAGTCGCGGCCGGTCTTGTGCCGCGCCGCGCAGCGTTCCACGGCTTCCTTGCCGGTCAGGACCCATTCGCCCGCTATGCCGATCTCCTGAAGGGTCGCAACGGTGCTTTCGCAGCAGGTCTTGTCATCGTCCACGACCAGTACCGGCAGATCGAGCAGTTCTTTTTCCTGTTCCTTCTCGTTCTCCTGAAGCTTCAGATAGACCGTGACCGTGATCTTCGTTCCCTTGTTGGGAGCGCTTTCGACCTGAATGTCACCATTCATCAGGTTGACGATGTTTCTTGCAATGGCCATGCCAAGACCGGTGCCCTGCACCTTGGTCGTCCGGTGATCGTCTGCCCGGCTGAACGGCTCGAACATGATCTTCTGGAATTCCGGCGTCATACCGATGCCGTTGTCCTCGATGGAAAACTCGTAGCAGCCAAGCTCCGAGAAGCCGTTCGGTTTTTCCTTGATCGTAAGGGTGATGTTTCCTCCATCCGGGGTGTACTTGACGGCGTTGCTCATCAGGTTCACAAAGACCTGCTGGATGCGCAGGCTGTCGCCGCAGACAGCTTCGTGCTCGATGTGCTCAACATGGACTTCGAGCTGATGTTTGTGCTCGTCGATTGCCGGTTTTGTGAGGGTGAGCAGGTTATCGACCAGCTCCGGCAGGCTGAAATCCTCCTCGGCAAGGCTTATTCGCCCGCTCTCGATTCTGGCCATATCCAGCACTTCATTGATCAGTCCCAACAGATGACGGCTCGACTTTGTGATCTTGCCAAGGCACTCGACCACCCTGTCCTGACTCTCGATATTCGCACCCGCAATGGCGGTCAAGCCAACGATTGCATTCATCGGTGTACGGATATCATGGGACATATTGGAGAGGAATTCCGTCTTGGCGCGGCTTGCGTTTTCCGCCGCCCGGTACGCATCCTTCAGTGCCTTATGGGATTCGATCTCGGCCTTTTTCTCCTGTGACACATCCATAGATGCCAACAGTGCTTTGACCAGCTTTGTGCCATCCCACTCCAGCGGAATGAAGGAAGCGATCTTATAGGTGTTCTCGTCTATGGAGCAGTATTCAAATTTGTAGATGTCGTTCTCGCCCTGCAGATTCTTTCGGATATTTTCCGGTGAGAACAATGCGTCTATCGCCGCCAATGGCTCCAACGTCTTATACCTTACAGCCACCTGCTCCACAAAATCATGGTAGGTTCCCGTCGGCGCGTATATCATTTCACCTTGCAGATTATAGAACCGATACCGGTCATTCTCCAGATCGCAGACGACAAAGCGGTCCAGCAGACGCACCATACTCTTGATCAAAAGATCCATCGATGCGTTATCTGAGGCCATCTGCATCCGCCGTGCCGTCTCTGCTTTGGACTCTGTGATGTCCCGCAGAAAAATCATCGCATATTCGGAATCTTCGATCTCACCGCGCATGACCACGTTGCTGACCCATCGTTCCTCCCCATCCAGAACGATGCGGCACTCCTGACGCAGCTCCGTCTCAAGCCCCTTTAGTTTTTCCGTGATGTAGGCGCGATTGTAGAAATTCGTTACAGACTTTTTGTCCTCTTCAACCACATAGTTATCCACAAAGAATCGGACCAGTCCATCCCATGTGTGGTTCTGCTCAAAGGCCGTCATCAAAGAGGGCTCCACTTTGAAAGTATCAAAGGTGTTCTTTTCCAGATTTACATAGTATTCGCAGAGGTTTGCGCTGGTAAATGCACGGTGAAATGCCGCTGCCCGCTGCGCCTGCATCCGGCTTCTTTTTTCCGCGTCAATGTTGCTGATGATTCCGGCAATTCGATTGGCCGAACCATCCAGACGGCGTATCACCTCCGCCGATGCCCGGAACCAGTGGTATTGGCCATCCTGCATTTTCAGTCGGTACTCAACATTATACTTCGTAGCATTGGTTTTGTCCGCAATCGTTTCCAAAAGCAGCTGCATTACCCGGTCATAGTCCTCCGGGTGCAGAAGGTTCGACCACGAATCCAGTTTGTTCGGAAAATCCAGAATGTCATGATATCCAAGGATCTGCCGGAACGCATGGCTCCAGTTCACATGAACGATCTCACCGTTTTCATTACACTCAAAATACCATAGTGCAGAATGGATGGATTCATTAACCAGCGCAAGGTTCTCATACGCCCAGTTCATCTGTACTGACATGATCCAGATCGGTGTTCCATCCGTATCGACTGCATCTTTTTTGTAGAGACGCACATAGACGGGAGAGCCATCTGCTGTAAGGATCCGGCCTTCCCCTTCGCCTTGGAGCTGACGAAAGCGTGCATTGTCAAGGAATGCGGCATCTTTCTTATAGAAAAGATTCTTCAGCGAACCCTTTGTCTGCTCCATCAGGGATGCATAGCTGTGGTTCAGATTATGCAGCAACAGATCACTGACCGACAGGATCGACAATTCGGCATCATAGTACCCGGTAATGGTTCCGACACCGCCATTATGATAGATCGTCTCCTGCATGGCCTGAAATGCATTTTTTCCCAGCCTTACCGTATCGGAAGTGTAGATTTTATCTGTAAGTCTTCTATCGAATTTCATTTTCATCCTCGTAGGGTTTTGATTCTGCTGCGCACTTCAATTCTGGTATGTCTTTTATGGTCCAACTGGCATACTGATTTTTGATCAAGCTTGTACAGTATAACTAGTATAGTATACTTGCGCAGCGTTTCGATTTCAAGCGCTAATTGGCATTGGCTGTGTAAAAAAGAGAGGCCAATCTGCGTAAAAATTTGCGCAAGTTGATCCCTGTACTTTTCCACAATCCGGCTATCCGTATAGACAGCCGCCCTGCGATGCGGTATACTCGAACCAGATCAACATTTTCAGGAGGAAAATCATGGTGGGAGAAAACAACAAGGTCGTCATTGTTACCGGAGGAAGCTCCGGCATCGGACGGTGCACGGCATCCGCTCTGAAAGAGAATGGCTGCATCGTCTATGAGTTCAGCCGCAGAAATATCCCTATGGAGGGTGTCACCCATCTGTCTGTCGATGTGACCGATGAAGATGCGGTCAACGCCGCTGTGCAGCAGGTCATCCAAAAAGAGACCAAAATTGATGCAGTGATCAACTGTGCAGGCTTTGGCATTTCCGGTGCGGTGGAGTTTACGTCCATGGAGCAAGCCAAAGCACAGTTTGATGTGAACTTTTTCGGGACAGTCACTGTAAATAAAGCGGTTCTCCCCTTCATGCGCCATCAAGGGAAGGGGCATATTGTGAACATCAGCTCTGTTGCTGCCGTAGCGCACATTCCGTTCCAGACCTTCTACTCTGCAAGCAAAGCCGCCGTTTCTTCTTACTCTTACGCTCTGGCAAACGAAGTCAAGCCCTACGGCATCCATGTTACCGTCGTAGAATTGGGTGACATCTGCACCGGATTTACAAAAGCACGTCAGAAAAGCATTCTCGGCGATGATGAATACGGCGGGCGTATCTCCCGGAGTGTCAGTCAGATGGAGCATGACGAGCAAAACGGCATGGACCCAGCACGCATTGGGCGGTACATCGCCGGTATTGTGGAGAAAAAGAACCCGGCAGTCGTTTATGTTGCTGGTGCACAGTATAAATTCCTGAGCCTTTTGTGTAAGCTCCTGCCTGCTGCAGCACGAGGAAGGATCGTAGGGAAAATATACGGGTAACAGGCGCATTGCTCCACAAAACTGCTACATAAACTAAAAAATCCGCCGAGGATGCCTCCCAAAACGGGAAGAATCCTCGGCGTCATTTGTTTAACGGATCTGTTTTTTCTCGGTGGTGTCCTTTTCCTCTGCAAAAAAACGTTCTATATTTTTCTGTGCCCGAACCAGTTCCTGCATCTCGTTCAGTGTCATAAAGTGCATCTTCTAAGACGATGATTTTCTTGTCATCTCGCTTTGCTCGAATCTTGTAGCTAAAGCATTTTTGCTCCACCAGCGGAGCTGGTGGTTGTCGCTCGCTCAAGCTACCCAAAGCAAAAGACCAGAGTTGTAAAGCCTTTCGGCTAAATAACTCTGGTCTTTTTGTTGGAGCTTGTGCAACAGCCCCCTCCGGTCATATCCTTCTTCAGCAGTTGTCGTACTGTTTCTGCAGGAACTCACGGCACGCCACGGCATTTTCCGGGGTGGTATTTTCCAGCGTAGCAAAGACGAAGGGCTTTTCCTGCTTTGCGAAACGCAGGATGGTGGAGTAATCCTCCATCTCGCCCTGCCCTGCGCCGCACGCCTTCAGCTGACCGTCGGCGTCATGACGGAGAAAATCCTTAAAGTGGATCATTGCCACGTCCTTGCCCAGCAGCTCAATCGCCTCGGCAAAGACCTCTTCCCGGCGGTCCACGTTGTCCATGCTCAGCATGTTGACGGGGTCCAGAAGGATCTGCAGGTTGTGGCTGCCGATCTCATCCAGCACCAGCCGGGCACGCTTTGCATCGTAAACGATGTGCCGTGCCACCGGCTCGATCGCTACTGTCACTCCGTATTGCTCGGCGCAGCGTACCACCGGCTTCAGATTTTTGATAAAAGTGATCAGAGCCTTGTCACTGCGGCACTCGGGGCAGAACTTGTACTCCGGATTAGGCGCACCGGTCTCGGTGCCCACCATACCGCAACCCAGCAGGCTAGCAAACCGGATATGGGCGTAGTACTTTTCCTGCATATCCTTTACCGCATCGGGGTTCGGATGTGCAAGGTTCAGATAGTTGCCCAGCACCGCCACGTCAATGCCGTTTTTCTCAAACAGATGGCGCAGATACAGTGCGTAGCCCGGGGTCAGGGCGCTGGGACCGCAGGGATACTCCTTCATTGCCTTGCTGAGGGCAAGGTGTGCGCAGGTAAACCCCTTTTCCTTTACCAGCGGAAGCAGCTGCTCCATGGGCAGCTTCTCCGCATCGTGAAGACGCAGACCAAATTGGATCATGGGATGTTCCTCCTTTTTCCTGTCAGCCGTGCAGCAGTGCCACTGCCACATCGTTCACGTTGGTTCCGGTAGGTCCGGTCACCAGCAGACCATCCACTGCTTTCAGTGCATGGTAGGCATCGTTGCTCTGCAGCACCTCGAACACATCCAGCCCCTTTGCAGCAAGAGCGGCGGCGGACTCTCCGTCCACATAGCCGCCGGCTGCATCGGTGGGACCATCGGTGCCATCGCTGCCTACGGAGAACACCGCTGCATCCAGCCCGGCAATGCCGGGGGCAGCGGCAAGAGCCAGCTCCTGATTCCGTCCGCCCAGACCCTTACCGGTCAGGTGGACCACCGTTTCACCGCCTGCAAGAAAGGCAAGTTTCCTGCCCTGCCCTGCATGGCTTTTCAGGATGCTTGCCAGAAAGCTGCCTGCCTCCCGTGCCTCGCAGCAGAGCTGGTCCGTGAGCATGACCGGCTCATAGCCCAGAGCGCTGCACTCCTTTGCAGCGGCAGCGCACAGCTCCCGGACGCTGCCGGTGATGCGGGTGGTGACGTTGTCCAGCGTCTTGGGGGTCTCCTGCTCCAGCAGTGCCCGTGCCTCCGGGGAAAGCTTCAGCTGATATTTTTCTGCGATCGCCAGGGCATCGGCACAGGTGCTGCTGTCCGGGCAGGCGGGACCGCTGGCGATCATATCCAGCGGGTCTCCCAGAATATCGCTGAGCACGATGCTGTAGACCTGTGCCGGAGCGCACAGCCGGGCAAACCGCCCGCCCTTGACGGCAGACAGACGCTTGCGGATGGTGTTCATCTCCACGATGTCCGCCCCGCACCCCAACAGCTGCCCGGTGATGTCCTGCAGCTCTGCCCCGGGGACCAGAGGCTTTTCAAACAGGGCGCTGCCGCCGCCGGACAGCAGGAACAGCACATCGTCTGCAGCGGTCAGGTCCTGCACCAGCTCCAGTGCTTTCTGGGTGGCGGCAAAGCTGCCTTCGTCCGGCACCGGGTGTCCGCCTTCGCAGCAGACCACCCCGGGGATGTCCCCCTTCACGTGGTGGTATTTGGTCACCACCACGCCGCCGTCCACCCTGCCCAACGTCCGCACCGCAGCCGCCGCCATCTGCCACGCTGCCTTACCGGCAGCCACCAGCAGAACACGACCTCCGTGGGGTTCAAAGTCCCGCAGGGCACGCTGGACCGCTTCGTCCGGCAGCACCGCCTGCAGGCTGGATGCAAGGATCTGTTGGGCGTCCTTACGCAGTGCCTGATTCATGGGGCAGCCTCCTTTTACACAGGTTTACAGCAGACCGGCTTCGGTCATAGTCTTTACAAAGCCCTGCTTTGCCGCCCCTTCCGGGGTGGGCAGGGTGGGCAGGTAGGGCACGCCTACCTTGCGTCCCCGGAGATTTGCCATATCCTTGGCGGCAACGGGGAAGCTGGCAGCGTCCATGGACAGGCGCACCGGGTTCAGCTTGAACTGTGCCTCCAGACTGCCTGCCAGATCACCGGCGGCGTACTTATTGTACACATCGGTGATGAGCTCCGGCATAAAGTTTGCTGCGGTGCACACGCCGCCCACAGCACCGTGGCACAGGCTGGCGTACAGCAGGGTATCCTTGCCGCCAAAGACCTTGAACTCCACGTCCCGGGTGCGGCGGATGAACTCGGAAGTCTGGGTGATGTCGCCGCTGGTATCCTTCATGCCCACGATGTTGGGCACGGTGTGTGCCAGCTCTTCCACCAGCTGTGCGCTGAGGGTGTAGCCCACCCGCCCGGGATTATTATACAACAAAACCGGCGTTTCGGGAACACTTTCTGCAATGGTCTTAAAGTGATTATACAGCTCGGCGTAGGTGGGCTTCAGGAACATGGGCTGCAACACGCTGACGGCAGCTGCGCCGTTCTTGACCGCCATCTGTGCCAGACGGCAGCACTTTTTGGTGCTGATGGCACCGATGCCAAAGTACACCGGCACACGACCTGCGGACTGATCGACCATGATCTTCAGACCACGCTCCATCTCGTCCTCTTCCACCATGTAGAATTCGCCGTTGGAGCCAAAGGCAAGGATGCCGGAGACGCCGCCCTGGATGACGTACTCCACCTGATCCCGCATTCCCGCTTCGTCGATCTTCTCCTCACCGTCAATGACCGTGAGGATGGGCACCACAACGCCCTTCATAAATTCCGTGTTCATCATCTGTGCTCCTTTATCCTCAGCGACCGATCTGGATGCCGGTCAGGTACTCGTAGTACTGGGCAATGGCGCTGTGGTCCTTCTGACCGCCCTCGTGGTTGTGGAGCCACTGCATGATCTCCTGCACCTCGGCAGTCATGGGCACGGGAGCGCCCACAGCGTGTGCGCAGTCCAGAACGTTGTTCAGGTCCTTGATGTGCAGGTCGATCTTGAAGCCGGGCTTGTCGTTGCCTGCGATCATCATGGGAGCCTTTGCGTTCATGACGGTAGAGCCGGCAAGACCGCCCTTGATTGCCTGGAACACCAGCTCGGGATCCACGCCTGCCTTCTGTGCCAGAGTCAGAGCCTCGGCAAGAGCCTGAATGTTGCATGCCACGATGATCTGGTTTGCCAGCTTGGTGGTGTTGCCTGCGCCTACCTCGCCGCAGCGGACGGTGGAAGCGCCCATGGCGTCCAGCACCGGCTTGTAGGTGTCAAAGATCTCCTGCTTGCCGCCTACCATAAAGCTCAGGGTTCCGTCGATCGCCTTGGGCTCGCCGCCAGAGACGGGAGCATCCAGCATCTCCACGCCCTTCTTCTGCAGCTCGGCATAGATTTCTTTGGAAGCAACCGGGTTGATGGAAGAGCAGTCGATAAAGACTGCACCGGGCTTCATGTGGGAAGCCACGCCGTTTGCGCCCAGCATCACTTCCTTGACCTGCGGAGAGTTAGGCAGCATGGTGATGACCACATCACACTGCTCTCCGATCTCCTGCTGGGTGGCGCCCTTTGCACCGGCGGCCTCCAGCTCCTGCACCGGAGCCTGACTGCGGTTGTTCACCAGCAGGTCGGTGTAGCCTGCCTTCAGCAGATTCTTTGCCATGGGCTTGCCCATGATGCCCAGACCAATAAAACCGATTTTCATAATCGTTCCCTCCATAAGGTTGTTTGAATGATTTCCGTATTCGTACTCTATCTTGCGCTGCACCTCAGGTAATGGGGGCAGGGTTGAAGATGCACATATCGTTGTGGAAGCCGTACTGATCGCTGTAAGGCTCCTTGGTGCCGCTTGCCACGTCCAGGATCAGGTTAAAGATCTCGGTACCCACATCGGCAATGGTCGCTTCGCCGGTGGCAACGTGACCGGCAGAGATGTCGATGAGGTCGAACCACTGCTCCTTCATCTCGTTGCGGCTGCACACCTTGATGACCGGTGCCACATCCAGACCGTAGGGGGTGCCACGACCGGTCATGAACACCTGTAGACCGATGCCGGAAGCCACCTGAGAAGGTCCGCACACGATGTCGGAGGCAGGGGTGGCGGCAAAGATCAGACCGTGCTTGGAGGGCTTCTCCGCCGGGCTCAGCACCTCCACGATGGGGCTGGTGCCGCTTTTGGCAATGGAGCCCATTGCCTTTTCCACGATGTTTGCCAGACCGCCCTTCTTGTTGCCCGGAGTGGGGTTGGCATCCCGGTCCACACCGCCCTCGGCAAGGTAATCATCGTACCACTTCATCTCGGCGGCAAGCTTGTCCCGGACCTCGGCGCTGACGCAGCGGGCGGCAAGCATGGGCACCCCGTCCCGGACTTCGGTGACCTCGCTGAACATTACGGTGGCACCGCCCTTTACCAGCATATCCGCTGCATAGCCTGCGCTGGGGTTGGCGGTGATGCCGGAAAATGCATCGCTGCCGCCGCACTGCATACCGATGAGCAGCTCACTGAGGGGCAGCTCCTCCCGGTGGCGCAGGTTCAGCTTCTGGAGCTTCTTCTCCGCCATGTCCAGGATCGCCTGCATCATGGCATCGTGACCCTTCCAGTCCTGCAGAGTCAGGCAGTTCTCCGGGTTGATGTCCTCCGGAGGCAGCACCCGGTCGTAGGTGAGCTTCTCGCAGCCCAGACCCACCACCATGACCTCACCGCCAAAGTTAGGATGACGGATCACATTGGTGATGGCACGGATGGGGATGTATGCCAGCGGAGCGTTGATGGCAACGCCGCAGCCATAGGGATGAGTGATGGCAACCACGCCGTCCACATTGGGGTACTTGGGCAGTAGCTCCTTTTTGATGCGCTCCACTGCCACCTTCACCACGCCTGCAGCGCACTGCACAGTGGTGACGATACCCAGCAGATTGCGGGTGCCGGCAGGACCCACCTTGTTGCGGTAGCCCATCCAGGTAGTCCGGGGCGGGGTGGGCAGTTGGTCCGGGGTCTTGATGTCGGTGCCCCAGGGCATATCGGTCAGTGCCGGGCTTTCCGGCAGGTCCAACATGTGCTCGTTGATCCAGCTGCCGGCGGGGATGTCGTTCTTTGCATAGCCCAGCACCACGCCGTAGCGGATGACCTCGCCGCCGGCGGGGATATCCACCAGTGCGATCTTGTGTGCCTGGGGGATGGGATCCCGGGTGACCACGCCGCTCTCGGTCTTTGTGCCTGCGGGCAGGTCGTGGACGGCAACCACCACGTTGTCGTTGTCTTTGATCTGGATGGTCAAACGTTCTGCCATAATAATCACCTCATACTCTTATGCACGGCGCAGCTGCTCGCTGACCGCCATCATGCAGGCGGCGGCACCGTGCTGGTTGTCCACCATCTGCTTTTCACTCAGATAATACTCCGGGGTGCCGGTGCGGTCGGTGCGGTTGTCCGGTCCCGGTCCCAGACCTGCGCTGGCGCAGATGCCGTGAAGCTCCCAGCCCTGCTCGCCCTTTTTCAGGTAGGTGTCCCGGATGCCGTCCAGCACCCGGCTACCCTTTTCCCCGTATTCCGGCGGCAGCATTCCCAGCCGTGCACCCTTCATCAGGGCGTAGGCGACCATAGCGCTGCCGGAGGTCTCGGAGTAGTTGCCGGTCAGGTCTGCCCGATCCACCACCTGCAGGAACATGCCGGTGTCTGCCACCTGATAGGGCAGCAGACGGTCCAGCGCGTTTTTCAGCAGAGGGCACAGCTCCCCGGCACGGGGGGTGCGGTCCTTTGCGATCTCGTAGGTGTCCGCCAGTGCCATGAGGAACCAGCCCTCGGCACGGAGCCACACCACCGGGCTCTGCCCGGTGACCGGGTCCGCCCACTCCATCTTCCGGGAGCAGTCGTTGGCGTGACGGTACAGACCCAGCTGCTCATCCCACAGCAGTTTGTGGGCAGAGGTAAACTGGTCCAGAATGTCGTCCCAGTTGTCCTCGCCGTTTTCTGTCAGGCAGGCGGCGTAGAAGGGCATCCCCATGTACAAGCCGTCCAGCCAGACCTGATCCGGATAGATGTCCTTGTGCCAGAAGTTCCCGGTGACGGTGCGGGGGTAGTCCGCCAGAATGCGGTAGGCGCGCTCCACGCCCTCTGCCCACCGTGCCTCCCCGGTAACATCCCGCAGGATCCTCATGGACTTGCCAAAGCTCACCTTGTCGATGTTGTGTTCTCCGGGCACCCAGTTTGCCACCCTGCCGGCGTCGTCCATCAGGAAGGAAGCGTTCCGGCGCACCGGCTCCCGCCAACTTTCGCTGCCGGTAGCGCAGTACAGGTCCTCCGCCCCCACCATGCAAAGGTCGTCTTTATAATTCCAGGGCTTTTCACTGAGGAACCGGGGAAAGACCCGGTCCAGATACTGTTCAAAATACTCCAGCCACATGCGTTTTGTCTCCTTTTACAGTCCGGCAAAATCTGCCACCCGGTCCAGGATCTCCACAGCCTCTTTCCGGCTCACCGGACGCTCCGGGTCAAAGCGTCCGTCCGCCTCCAGCTGCATGAATCCAAAATACAGCGCCCGCGCCGCATTGGTCCCGTAGTTGTTTGCCACCCGGTCCACGTCGGTGCACACCGGCATGGTACTGGATGCGTTGCGGTAGTTCACCCCGCACGCCTGCATTGCCACCGTTGCCATCTCCTGTCGGGAGATGGTGCGCCGGGGGGCAAAGCAGCCCTTTTCCAGCGGGAAGAACCGGTTTGCCGCTGCCCGGCGTGCCGCTTCTTCGGCGGTATCCGTCAGCTCCGGGGCAGGCAGCTGATCATCGGCGAGGGGCAGCAGCATCTGCGCTGCTTCCAGCCGGGTCACCGGCTCGCTGCCCCGCTCCAGCTCCGGGGCGTTCAGCATCCCACGGCAGTACAGCCGGGGAGCGGCTCCCTGCGCCGGTGCCGGCAGCACCCGGTAGCTGCGGCTGCTCTCCCGGTCTCCGGCAGGGTTTGCGGCGCTGGCCCGGAGGTATGCCGCCCCGTCAGGCACTGCGATGGTCTCTCCCCCGCCGCACCGGGTCCAGTTTTTGTTATCCTCAGACGCCTCCCAGCAGAAGGTCAGCGGCTCCTGTGCACCGCAGCTCTCGGCGCTGGCAGTGACCGTGCCTCCGATGCAGGGCACCCCCAGGATCCGGACATAGCCGGGACGGGGGAACCGTTTACCGTTGATGGTAACGTTTTCCACCACCGCATCCTTCCAGTTCATGCTGCGCAGGCACTGGCGCACCCCGTCAATGGTGATGTTCCGCATCACCAGCCCGGTAATAGGCACCTCCGGGAATGCTTCCAGAAAGACGCCGTAATCTCCGCCGTGGGCGGTGATATTCTCCATGGTGATGTCCCGGAACACCGGCAGGCTGTCGCCGTTGCGCCCATCCTCGTAGAGCATGGTACCGTGAACCGCCGCCCCGTGGACGTGGTCCATCACACTGTCGCATAGCATGACCCGCTCCACAGCGCCGCCCCGCCGGGCGTTGGTCTTGAGCCGCAGTGCATAGGTCAGGTTGGGGCTGGAGAATCGGTTGCCGCTGGCAAGCACATTGTAGATGCCGCCGCTCATCTCGCTGCCCAGTGCCACGCCGCCGTGACCGTCTGCAAAGTCGTTGTTTTCGATCAGGATGTTCCGGCAGGGCACATTTGCCTCTCTGCCGTCCCGGTCCCGCCCGGACTTCAGGCTGATACAGTCATCGCCGGTGTCAAAGCGGCAGTTTTTGATCCACACGCCGTTGCAGCTCTCCGGGTCGCAGCCGTCGTTGTTGGCACCGTGACTGGAAAGGGTCACCCCGTCCACCACCACGCTGCTGCATAGCACCGGGTTCAGCTGCCACATGGGGCTGTTGCGGAGGGTGACCCCCTGCAGCAGCACCCGCTGGCAGCGGATGGACTGGAAGAAGTTGGGGCGCAGGTAGTGTCCTTCGCCAAAGATGCGCCGATCCACCGGCACCCCGCCCAGATTCATGCTGCGCAGGGCACTGCGGTCGGCAAGCTGCAGGTCCGGCTTGTTTTCAGACCAGGAGGTCTCCACCTGATGATGCCAGTTCCACCAGTGGTCTGCATCGGCGCCGCCGTCCAGCACCCCCTTGCCGGTAACGGCAATGTCCTGTGCATCACAGGCATACAGCAGGGCGCTGAAATTGTAGCAGGGACTTGCCTCCCAGTGGGAGAACACCAGCGGGTAGTTTTCTGCCGGGTCATCGGGCACAAACTGCACCAGAGTATCCTCCGATGCAAGGTGCAGCTCCACGCCGTTTTTCAGGTGCAGCGCACCGGTGCGGTAGACGCCCGGCTGCAGGACCAGCGTTCCGCCTCCCTGCCGGCTGAGGTCGTCGATCGCCTGCTGCAGCTGTCGGGTCTGCATCTGTCCCGGCACCGGCTCCACCTGCATCCGGTTTTTGCCGATGCAGGGCAGCTGGATCTGGGACAGGATGGTATTGCGCAGCTCGTTTTTGTTCATGGGGAAAACTCCCTTACTCTTTGCTATTGATGGAATGCTCCAAAAGAAATGTCAGATATTCTGCAAGGTCTTCTTCGTGCCACTGGTGAGTGCCGGGGCAGATCTGGTGCCGGAGGTTTTCCGGTGCACCCAGCAGCCGGTACGCCTCGGCGGCGATCGCCACCTGCTCCTGAGCGTTTACCACGCCCCGGGGACCGTTGAGCCGGTCCTCCCGGCAGGACTGCACCCACAACGGGCGGGGTGCAATGAGGCTGGCGATATCGCCCATGTCCAGATGCTCCCACAGGTGGGGCACATAGTTGCAGGAACAGTTGTTGTTCAGGGTCAGCAGGGCGTCCCGGTAGCCGTACATATAGCCGCTGATGGCGGCAAACTTTACCCGGTCGTCCAGCGCCGCCAGCCACAGCGTCTGCATCCCGCCGCCGGAAAACCCCACGGCCCCCAGACGGTCTGTGTTGAAGCGCCGGTCCTCTTCCAGCCAGTCGATGAGTCTTGCCAGGTCCCAGGTCAGCATCCCCAGTACCGGGATGCCCAGAGGCTCTCCCATGTGTGCCAGCCGGTAGCAGTCGCCCTTCAGTCCTTCCGGCAGCCGCCGGGCGTCCTCCGGGTCTTCCCGCCGCTCTCCAAAGCCCCGGCAGTCCGGGCATACCGTCACGCAGCCCTGTTTTGCCAGCTGCAGACCGTAATCGTAATGGTAATGATCGATCTTTTCGGTAATGGGCGGGTAGTCCCGCACACCGGCGACCGAGTACTTTCCGGCACCGTTGTGCCCCGGAGGGCAGAGGATCACCGGGGTGTCCTTTCCAGCGCCGGCAGGCGCCAGAAGGAACAGGGTCATCCAGACCTCCGGTTCCACCTGGATCCTCCAGTGCTCCCGGCGGATACCCTCCTCTGTGAAGACGGTCTCCATTCGGCGAGCATCTTGTATACCACGTTCCATTTTACATGTTCCCAACAGGGAATGCAAAAGGCTTCGGGTATCTTCCCGCCATTGCCGGAATTCCTCCGGGGTGCTGCCCCGGAAAGCGTCCTGCCGGGCGTAGCGGTCGTACTTGCGCAGCATGGAGGCAAGGGAACCGTAGAACCTCTCCTGGGCAGGCAGCTGCTCCGGCTCAGTCATCGTTGATGTCCTCGCCGATGTTCTGGGCAGCAGCAGGAGCCTTTGCAGACTTCTTTGCCTTCAGGTGGTCAGAGACATAGGGCCACACCACGCACAGCACGGCGATGATGAGCAGGATGAAGGAGACCGGGCGGGTAAAGAAGGGTGCGTAGCTGCCGTGGGCGTAGCTGATGCCCTGACGGAAGTAGCGCTCAAGCTTGCTGGACAGGATGAAGGCCAGAACTAGCGGGCTGGTAGGCAGACCGGCCACACTCATGAACAGAGCCAGCAGGCAGAGAGCCAGCATGACGTAGATGTTGAACATGGTGTTGGAGATGCCGTAGCCGCCGATGAAGCTGATGACCAAAATAACAGTATACAGATAATGATAGGGGATCTTCAAGATATACGGAAACCAGCGCTTGGTGATGATCTGGATGAGGTAGGTGACGATGGCGGAGACCATGACGCAGGCGAAGATGAGCATGGCCAGATCGGGCTGCTCAGTCATAAACAGAGGGCCAGCCTGCAGGCCGTGGATGGTCAGGCCTGCGATGAGCATTGCGGTGATGCCGTCACCGGGGATGCCCAGAGCCATCATGGGGATGAGGGCACCGCCCAGAGAAGCGTTGTTTGCGGTTTCAGAAGCCCACACACCGGCGGGGTTGCCCTTACCGAAGGTCTCAGGCTCCTTGCTGATGCCCTTGGCATAGCCATAGGCGACCATGTTGGAGATGCCGGAGCCCATGCCGGGCAAGAAGCCGATCCACAGACCGGAAGCGAATGCAAAGATAATGGTCTTGATGTTTTCGATGATGTCCTTGAAGCCGATGCCAAGCCCCTTCATGTTCTTGACGTCCACATCGGGCATCTTTGCCTCGCCCTTGGCGTTGTCACGGATGATCTGGCACATGGCGAACATACCCAGCATCTGTGCAACGGTGCTGATGCCGGAGGTGAGGTACACATTGCCAAAGGTGAAGCGGGTAGCGCCGTTGATGGGGTCCATGCCGATGCAGCCCATGAGCAGACCGATGCCGGCGGACATGATGCCCTTGAAGATGTTGCCCTTGGACAGGGAGGCAATAAGGGTAATGGCGCAGAAGCACAGGGAGAAGTATTCCCAGGGTCCCAGATGCAGAGCCGCCTCTGCGATCACCGGGGACAGCACGGTGGCGATCGCCACAGAGCACACGGTGCCGATGAAGGAAGCGGTCATGCCGATGCCCAGCGCCTTGCTTGCCTGTCCCTTTTGGGTCATGGGATAGCCGTCAAAGCAGGTGGCAATGGCAGAGGAAGAACCGGGGATGCCGATGAGCACCGCCGAGATAAAGGTACCGGACACGCCGCCGATCCAGATGGCAAGCAGCATGACAAAGGAAGTCTCGGTGGAAAGACCAAAGGTGATGGGTAGCAGCAGAGCGATGCCCAGAGTAGCGGACAAACCGGGGATTGCACCAAAGACGATGCCCAGCGCGACCATGGCAAAGATCAGCAGCAGGTTCAGCGGCTTCATGCAGACCAGTAAAGCAGAAAGATATGCAGCCATTTATTTTCCCTCCTTAGCCGCCGAACAGAACGCCGGCGGGCAGTTTGATCTGGAACGCAAAGACGAACATTGCGTAGAGCACAGCCGTGACGACCACCGAGATGATGACGGTGGACACGGGCTTAACTTCGCTGTTGCCCTTCAAATCATAGATAAAGGCGGCGGTTGCAAACGGGGTGGTGATCACAAATCCCAGATAGGTCATAGCCACGGCGTAGATCACCAGCATCAAAAAGCTCTTGGTGACCTTGATCACGCCGCCCTTGGGGAAATAGGGCTTTTCGGCAATCTCGCGCTCCTTGTAGCCCTTGACGATGAGGGCAATGGAGCTGATGCCGATCAGGAAGATAGCCACATACGGCAGCAGCCGGGGACCCGGCTCCAGCAGATTGGCCGGCTGGCGGACCTGCTGGGTCATGATGAAGAAGAAAATACAGGTAAGCAAGCCAACGATGCCTGTTACCATATCGTGTCTCATTTTCATGGAAGTACCTCTCGCTTTTCTCAAAAACAGCCCGGAGAGGAGAAGCTCCGGGCTGTCTATTTAGGAGGATCTACACTTTTCAGAGAAAGACTTCTGTGCAGATAAAAAGTGCAGTCGATGGCAGAATTTTGGGTTAGCCCTGAACGTACATACCGAGGTTCTTTGCGATGTTGACGAGTTCATCGTACTCTTTCTGATGCAGCTCCTCGGACTCCTCAAGGTCGTGCCAGCCGGGGATGTGGCCGATGCCTGCGATGCCATCATGGACAGTGGGGTCGTTGACAACCTCTTCCATGGCTGCGTTCATCTGCTTGACCATGGTCTCGTCCATGCCGGCAGGTCCCATCAGGTAGTGGTAGACCAGCATGTAGCAGTCCTTGAAACCCTGCTCCTGCAGAGTCTTGTAGTTTTCAGGCAGCTCAGCGGGGTACTGGTCGATGGTGATGCCGTCGCCCGCCACGGTGCCGATGACCTTCAGCTTGCCGGCCTTGGAATACTCCTGAGCGTTGCCCAGACCCACGACACCGATGTCGATGAATCCACCGGCCAGATTGGTCAGACGGTCAGACTCGGAAGCACATTCAACCTTGTTCAGCTCGATGCCCAGAACACTGCACAGCTTGCCGAACAGGAAGGTGTTTGCACCTGCAGCCGGCATACCGGCGTTCAGCTCATTGGGATGAGACTTTGCGTAATCGACGAAGCCCTGAAAGTCATCGTAAGGTGCGTTTGCAGGAACAGCCAGTGTAGAGAAGCCGTTGTCCTGCAGGCAGGCGATCAAGGTGAAGTCGGTCATGGGGTTTACGGTAGCGTTGCCGGTGATGTACTGGATGTTCAGTGAAGAGGTAGCCAGCGTCAGGGTGGTGCCGTCCGGCTTTGCGTTGGCGACGGTCTGGTGGCCGACGGTGTTTGAGTCGTAGTTGGTGACGGTGGTCTTCAGGCCGTAGATACGGTTCAGACCCTCGCTGTAGTAACGGATGGCCAAGTCAGAGCCGCCGCCTGCCTTGCCGGGAACCGCCAGCGTGATGGTCTCATTCTTTGGGAAGCCGATGCCGTCAGCGGCTGCGGATGCAGCAGCGCTGGCGGAGGAAGCGGAGCTGGAGCTGGAGCTGGAGCCGCCGCAGGCGGACAGGGCAAGGGCTGCAGCAGCAACGGCGCTGCCCTTGAGCATGGATCTTCTGGTGATCTTCTTCATTGTTAGTCTCCTTCTTTTCCGGTGATCATTCTGCGTTGGTTGAGGTGTTACCCTCTCTGTGCTTTTATTGTACAACCTGCCGCTTCACTTTACGATACACAAGAATTCCGCTTTTTCATAACGATTTGTTCACAGCAGCTTGCAATTCCTTTTGTGGTCCTTTATACTTATTATGGAAAAACTTTTCCATATTCCCCAGCACTTTGCAGATTTCTGGCTAAAATCCGACTTTTTACCATTTTGTAACAAAAGGGAACTGCTATGAACACCCGTCAGTATTATTACCTTTCCACCATTGCAAATTATGGCAATCTGAGCCATGCGGCGCAGGCGCTCCACGTCTCCCCCTCGGCGCTGAGCAAGTTTCTGGCAGAGTGCGAGCGCACCTTTGGCTTTGCTTTGTTCCTGCGGTACAACCGCCGCCTGTACCCAACCGCCGTGGGACGGTATGTGGTAGAATGCGCCCAGAAGATCCTTGACGAGCAGAACCGTATGCTGCTGACCATGAAAGAGGTCACCGGCGGCAACCGCAAGGCGATCCGTCTTGCCACCGCCCCCAACCGGGGTGCCATCATCTTCAGCAGGATCTACAACCAGTTCTCCCGCCGGTACCCGGACATCTCCCTGAGCCTCACCGAGCTGTATGCCGCCGAGCAGCCGGGAGCCATCGCCCGGGGACTGGTGGACCTGGCACTGGGCGCCGGTGCCACCAGCAGCGAGATCACCGACATCCCCATTGCCCACGAAGAACTGCTGGTGTCCCTGCCTGCCTCCCACCCACTGGCAAAGCAGGAGACCATCCATCTGGCAGACCTGCGGGACACTCCCTTTGTATTGCAGGGTCCCCGCCACAGCATCCGGCTCATTGCAGAGCAGCTTTTCCAGCAGGCGGGGTTCCAGCCCGTAGTCGCCTTTGAGTCCAACGACGTTATCCTGCTGGACTCCATGATGCATCAGGCAGTGGGAGTGGGGCTGGTAAGCAACGCTCACGTATTTCCCTGCAGCGAACTTGCCTACCGTCCGCTGAATCCTCCTGTGCACCAGACCCTGCACCTGCGTTTCCCGCTGGGGCACACCCTTACGGAGCCGGAGCGGTATCTGGCAGGTCTGCTGATCACCGAACGCCTCCGCGATCCCCGGTACAAGCCCACCGACGACCCGCTGGTGGACCAGCTGCTGCAAGAAGTGCTCTCACCCTCTCAGCTGGCAGACACCGGCAGCCTGCCCCGGGAGGCAGTGGGCACCGCCCTGCAGACCATGCAGGAGGTGAACCTTGACAGCCGGGTGATGGAGTATTTGATTTCTATCGTGGAGGAGCAGAGTCTTTCCCGGGCGGCAGAGCGGCATTTTTTGGCGCAGTCCGCCCTTTCCCGCCACCTGCGTGCCGTGGAGGAGATGGTGCGCACTCCCCTGTTCACCCGGGAGCACAACCGGCTGCGTCCCACCAGTGCCGGAACCATCTTTGTAAACAACGCCCGGAACATCCTCCACATCGAAAACGAGATGTTTGCCCACACCAAGTCCTACCGGCAGGGACGCGGCGGTAAACTGTATATCAGCTGTGACCCCCTGTTTGCCAAGGCGCTGCGGGACCACGCCCTGCCTGCATTCTGCGCCCGGCACCCGGATATCCAGCTGACCATCCGTGAGGAGAACCGGGAGCAGACCCTGGAATCCCTGATGAACTCCTCCACAGATCTGGGCATCTTTCTTTCCTCCCAGCCCCGGCAGGACCTGCTGCACTGTCAGGTACTGACCCTTACGGAGATGGTCTACTGCTTTGCCCCCTGCCGCTGCCCGGAGGGATGGCAGCCCGGGGATCTGTTCCCCGGGGGGCTGGACCCCCGCCCCCAGCTAATGGCATCGGCAGGCTCAACCCTCCGGACCCTGCAAGACGCCCTGCTGCCCCAGATGTTCGGGCAGCTGCCCCCCGCTGCTTGTGAGGCGGATACCTCCATCCTGCGGCAGCTAGCAAATATTGGCGTTGCCGATTCCCTGCTGCCTCTGAACCTTATGGAGCGCCGCCACCATTCCCGGTGCGCTGCGTTGGACCCGCCCCAGCCTTTGTATCTGCTGCTGGCACACCATGTAGGACGCACCCTGCCCCCGGTGACCGACGAGCTGATAGAACTGATCCGCACCTCCCTTACCGATGTGCTGGCGCTTCCATAAATCAGTCGGTGCACCGTCTTTTGCAAAACGAAACATCCGCAGCAATGGTCTTCCCGGTCTGAATGTCGGCAAGCCTGCTGAGGAAGTCCAAAAACCGGGAGAATTCGCCCCCGGCACCGTCCTGTGATATGCTACCCCCAGAGTAGACAGAGTAAAAAACAAAACTCTAAATACTCTGGGGGTAGCATGTCAATCTGTGTGGGGGTGCTGTTGCTATTGAAGGTCTGAAAGCAAATTCGACCGTTCAAAGTCGCTGTTTTTTTATTTTCCCGATCAATTTATCTTATCTATCCGGACATAGCAGTTACACGCCCGGTTCAGAAATTCATAATCGTGCGTGACGACAAACAGAATATTCATATCGGGTCTGAGTTTTCTCGGTGGTGCCCTTTTCCTCCGCAAAAAATCGTTCTACATTTTTCTGTGCCCGAACCAGTTCCTGCATCTCGTTCCGTGCCTTGCGGTAGTCCGGGTAGGCTGCTTTCTTTTTGGTCAGCAGCTCTGCAAACTCCGCATCCAACTCCTTGACCTTAGGCAATTTTTGCAGTCCGGCCTCGTCAAAGGCAGTTTTCGCCGCCTTGTGCAGAGTGATCTCCTCTCGGTGGGCTTCCAAAAAGGCTTTGCTGTACCCGGCTTTCCGATAGGCGGCGTACACTTCACGGGTCTTGGCATAGTTGATAATGTGGGTTTTCAGGATAGCAATTTCTGTCAGCCTTGCTTCCGCTGCCTTGATGGAATCCCCCATAGCATGATAGCGTTCTGTTGCTGCCGTTGCACGTTCCCGCAGCTCCTCGGCACTGCTGATTTTCTGCTCTTGCAAGAACAGCAGAGTTTTGGACATCTCCTTCAGGTTGAACTTGGTTGCCCACTTTTTATAGCCGACACTTTTGCCCTCTGCCATTCTTCCCTGAATGTCCACCAGCAACTGGAAGGGCTGTTCTTTGGGCGGCTGCTTCTGGTACGGTTGGTGTTTCGCCTTGCCCTCCAGCACCGCCTTGATCTCGTCCTCACCATAGCCGGTGCCCAGAGTGCGGAACCGGATAAAGCGCTTCTGCCCTTTTCCCTTCACCGACGTGTACTTGCCACGCTTCGCCTCATAGCCCTGCTGCTCCAGTTTTTGCAGAAAGACTTCAAAATCCTTCGGCTGTTCTGCAAGGATGGTGTCGATGATTCCGCACAAGCGGTCACGATTACTCTCCTTGGGAGGATAGAGAACACGCTTCTGCCGTTCCCGGTAGGGTTTCTTCTCAATGATGGACAACTGGTGCTCTAAACAAATCAGGTCACTCAACCGCTGCACTGCCAACGCCGAAAAGAAAAAATCCCGAAACTTTCTGGTGCCATCCAACACTGTTGAGTTGAAGATCACATGGTTGTGGATGTGCTGCCGGTCTGTGTGCGTTGCCACCACAAAGGCGTGCTTGCCCTTGGTAAAGCGCATGGCGAGTTCGTAGCCTACTTTGTTAGCCTCCTCTGCGGTGATTTCCCCCGGACGGAAGGACTGCCGTATCTGATAAGCGATCACATCGCTTTTCTGCCTTCGTCCGTTCACAAGGTCGTACTGCCGTTTGGTGAGCATAAATTCTTCATCTGCTGTCAGGGCGCTACAAGCATAGCTGCTGACATACTGCCCCTGCTCGGTCTTGTCCGGGTTTTCAATATAGTCCGTGCGATTTTTCAGGCAGGCCGCAACGGTCATGCCCTTGTTTTTGTGCAGCGCAATCAGCCGTGTTGCTGCCAGCATCATCACCCCCTTTGCAACAAAAATGCCGCCCGAAGGCGGCATCAAGATCATTTGGATATTTTTTCGTAATCGGCAGCACCCGTCAGATACATTGCCTTGTATCTGGCGCATTCCAACTCGTTGCAGATCTCATCCAAAGCAAGGTATTGCTTCCACGCTTCTTTGCTGATAAAGCTCTGCCGGGCTTTCTCAACTGCTCTTTTGGCTTTTTTCAGTCGCTGGTACTCTTCGTCCTCACCCAGCATCTCAGAAAAAATCGTGCTGTTGTGCTCAAACTACTGCGTCCCAGGACACGCTTATTCTCCTTAGTCTGTTTGTCTATCTTCAAATATCATCATAGGTGATGAGCTCGACGCCCTGCTCATCTAACCATTTCTTCATGGCTGGATCGGTGAGCATCGTCACCTCTTTGGCACGGTTAAGAGTAAGTGAACTGGAACAAAGGAGAAAGTCATCAATATATCCAGGGTGTCCTACGAATACGGCTGGTTTTCCTGGTGTGGCGTTCCGCACCCCGCTCTTAAGAGTTTCCCAGGGATCATAGTTTGGTTTCATGGAGTTCATTGGACAAATGGTGAGCGGCCTGCCGCTAAAGGTACCCGTTCCATCAAAGTTCATAGCGTTGTATTTAAGGCCATACTTCTCGGCCACAATTTTCAGCCCAGCGATAAGATTCTTGCTCATTACAGCATGAGCCTCAAAGTAGCTGGGGTCATGTCCTACCAATTCCTTAAAACGATGGTATTGGGCCTCAATTTCTATGACCATTTCCTCCAAGACTGTAAATTCGCTACCAATTGCCCAAGCTTCCCGATAGGCTTTGCTGCTTTTCAGGTTTCCATTCTCATCCAACAGGCTGGGAATCAGCTTGGGATCGGCACAGGGCTTTCCAATACACAGATTGGTGTGCTGGCCGATACATACTCCGGTACCCTCCAACAGTTTGAGACCATGGGCGGCGGCAGCCATATTAGGCATAAGGCCCACCGAACGAACAATACCCGATTTCACTGACTTCTCGATGCCGTAGTTTACGCCCTCAGAATAGCCAATGTCATCAGCGCGAACAATGAGTTGGAGCTTTTCCATCACTCATCTGATCCCCTTTCACTTATTTATATTTAACTGCTTCTCGTGTAGAAAGCGATCTGCCTGCAACCCATCCCCAGCCCACAGACGGAACCGGGGATGGGCAAAACGTAGCTTTATCCCTTAAGCTCTTCTTTGCTGAAACCGATAAAGTAAGTTGCCACAGTGGCTACCACCATAGACAGAACACATGCAATGACACCGTTGACCAGGTTGGCAGTAGTTCCGCCGGTAAAGCCAATGACACTCAGGAAGCTTGTGCCACTGCCCAGTACGTACTGGCAAACATTAGTGATGCCCATATAAGCGCCGCCCAAAAAACCTCCGAGCATCAAGGGAATGAAGCAGCGCTTGTACTGGAGACACAGGCCATACAAAGTAGGCTCGGTAACACCACCAATGATACCGGAAATGAAGAAGCCCAGACTCATAGACTTGTCCTCTTTTTTCTTCATCCGCAGGAACGCGCCCAAAGCCACGCCGAAGCAAGCCCAGGTAGCGCAGTTAGCCCCTAAAATGGCGCCGCTTTGATAGCCTTGTTCAAAGAAGAGGATAAAGAACGGCATAGAGACCACCATGTGCATACCAGTCATAACCAGAAGTTCCCAAATAGCACCGAGGACGGCCACGCCCAGGAAACCAGTAGCGTTGCCGAACGCCACAATGCCGCCGCCAAGCAAATTGCCCGCAATTGTTCCAATGGGGGCTAAGACCAAAAGAGCAACGGGAGTAGTAATTAACATCGTGAGAAACGGGGTAAAGATTGTGCTTAAAGAGCTGGGCATGACCTTCTCGATCTGCTTATAAACCAAAGCCAGGAAAGCCACTGACACCACAGCAGGCAACAGCGTCTGGCTGTAATTTGTCATGGTAACCGGGATGCCAAAGATAGTGAAGGGCGTTTTGTCAGTTACCATCTGCATAAAGCCAGGTGCCAAGAGAATGCAGCCCATATAAGCACCAAGAGCAGGCGTGACTTTTAGTTTTTTAGCAGCGTTAAATCCTGCCAAAATCGGCATGAAATAGAAACCAGCATTGAAAACAAAATCCAGCAGTAGATAGGTATGGCTCTCTGCGGTAAGTATGCCGAACATAGAAGGACCCAATATGGCCTGTACAGCCTTAAACAGACCAGCTGCCATCATAACAGGGACCAGGGGGGTTACGCAGCTTGCCAGGTAGCCCATGATGTTGGAGGCGATTTTTTTCGGGGTCAGTTTTTCCTTGGGCGCATCCAGTTTTTCGTTGATCATTTCCTGGGCGGCCAGGCCCGTCAGACTGCAGAACTCCCGGTAAACCTTGGGCACATTCTGGCCAATTATGATCTGGAACTGCCCGCCGATCTGGACCACGCCAATCACGCCGGAGATGCTCTTGACCTCCTCCTCATTGGGAAGGCCCATATCTTTAAGGGTCAGACGCAGTCGGGTCATGCAGTGGGTAGCCGAGGTCACGTTCTCCTTGCCGCCAACAGCGGCCAGAACGTCCTGAGCGATTTTTTTGTTGTCAGTTGCCATGGTACTCTCTCCTTTTTCAACAGTGTTAGTTTTATTTTATGGCGTCGGGCCCAACGCCTAAAATACAAAAAAAGACCTTCAGCACAGTCGGCGCAAAAATGCCGCCCACTGTGTTGAAAGGTCAAGCCCCTTCGCAGGGTAACAAATCCTTTTTATAGCATATTCACTTTTGAATCTATTCGATCTCTTTGCTACGCACCCGATTTATGTGCATGATGAGGTAGAGTTTTTCCTCTTCCGTTAACTCCGCGTCCCAGTTGCTCTTCAGATACTCTCCAATTCTGTCCACGCATCTTGATACCGTTTCATACTCATCCCGAATCGACTCATACATCTGGGTATTGACGCTGTCGATGTGCGTATCGTCAAAAATGCGTTTTAGGAGATACTGCACATGGGTGGCGAAGCGGGCGTAGCTAAAGGTATCTCGCTGGACCGTAATACCCAGCTCGTGCTCAATGATCTGTGTAGTCCGCTCCAAGATGTCCTCATACCGCTCCTCAATGCTGGCCTCAGCTTGGTTAGACTGGCCGGTTCGGGCATTGATGAAGTGCATGGCCACGCCTTGAACCTCCCCCTTTGGAAGCCGTGTCTTGAACTCCCGCTCCAAATTAGCTACTATCCGTCGACCCACACTGATCTCTAATGGGTAGTCGGTCTCCATCGCATAGATAGAGGGCATGGGGATGTAAATGCCCTTCTTGGCTCGCTCCATAGCGAAAGCCAGGTGATCGGCTAAAGTTAGGATTAGGTTGGAATTCGTTTCATAGGGAAGGGTATCCTGGATAGCTGTTATCTGCCTGGCTGTAAAATCAATTACTTTGACTGGAATATCATTTAGAAGAGATAGATACTGACTGTTTAAGTCGTAAAAAGTTCGTTCTATTTTTGCGAGCGGTATTTCAGCAGGCGGCTTTAAAAAACCCACGCCCTTTCCAAACACCACTACTTCCTTACCGCGGCTGTCCAGACAGATGGAGACATTATTATTGATGTTTTTTACAACGATCATACATATCCCTCCGAGCCCACAAAAATAAAACCGCAGGCGTACACAAAAGCACCGAATCACATTTCCCATGCCTTTGCGGACAAGCCTCCGGAGAGTAACAAACCGCTTTATTTTTCTATATTATAGATTTTTAATATGAAAATGTCAAGCTGTGAATTTAGCCAAGAAAACTCCGCAGAATTGTGCATTATAACGAGGAAAGGAAGCGACTCATTTAGATTAACTTTGATAGACAGATGATTGACAAAATATTATCGGAGCAGACTGCCGTAACCCTAGAAACTCAAGATCCAAGGTTCAGAATGCTCCGATAATATTTATCTATTATGAGTACACCGTGATCAGGATTGCCTAAAAGTAATCTATAAATAGTTACAAATGAATTTGTTTTAATACTGGCAGCAGATTACGCAATATGAAACGATATCCGTCTGCATACATATGCATACCTTCCACTGTAAAATCTGCTTTGAGATTACCGTCTGCGTCTGTCAGTCCATCATTCAGATTCAGGTATTCCGCACCATACTTCTGTGCTAACTTTTTGACAGCTTCGTTGGCTGCCGCAATTCGCGTATTTGTCCTGTGACGGAATACTTCCTTCAGGTAGGGAATATCTGTGACATTAGGGTTTACCGGGTAATAGGCTAGCAGATAGAGCTTGGTCTGAGGCAAGTGCTGACGGACAGCTTGCAGGATTTTTTCGTAGTTAGAAATCAGTCTGTTTTGGTCATAATCAGGTCCATTCAGGTCATTCGTCCCGATGTTCAGGAACAGATGAGAGGGCTCCAGCTCGAAGATACAGGCATCCAGAGCCTGCAACATTTCCGCAGTGGTAAAACCGCCCACACCCCGGTTGTAGATGGTGAAGGGAAGCTGATCGTCCAGCAAAAACTCATAAATGGGGAACTGCTCCATCAAACTGGAACCGGCGAACACGATTTGTCCCTTTCGTACATAGCGGTTCAGATGATGATAGCGGGTGATTTTGTCAGCTTTTTCCCGCTTTAGATTTTCCTGATAAAATGTATCAAAGTCCATCGTAGAACCTCCTGTCTTTTATAAAACCATTTGTCCAATTATAACGATCAGTGGCAAACAGATCAAGGAGAACAACGTTGAAAACACCACAATCTTACTGGCATAGACATAGTCCTTGTTCAGCAGTTGGGAGTAGGCTGCTACATTGGCCCCCACTGGAGCGGCGGCACATATCAAAACAGCTAAGGCGATGTCTCGCCGGACAGGCAGGGCCCATAGGACCGCAGTGGAAACCACCGGGACCAAAAGCAGACGGACGGCACATACCTGATAGAGTTTTTTATCAGTGAACAGGGTCCTGGGGGATTCTTTGGCCAGATAAACACCCAGAATCATCATGGCGAGAGGGGTGTTCAATGCACAGATTCCCTGAAGGGCATTGCCCAGCAGAGCCGGCATGGCGTCTCCCCATCCAGTGATAAAGAGGATCAGACCTACTCCAATGCCCACCATAGGGGGATTCCAGAAAATCCGGCCAAGGGAAAGAGGGGTTTTCTTTTCCCGGATTACGTCCATGCCATAGGTCCATTGCAGGGCGTTGAGCAAAGCCACAAAGGGTGCCGCATATAATACGGCTTCACTCCCCAGCACGGCTGTGACCAGCGGAATGCCCATAAATCCGGCGTTGGAAAAGGCGGCGCTGAAATGCTCCAGCGGGGCGTGGGGATACAAAATATGGGCTATACCGATGGCCAGCGCCAGCAGCAGCGCGGCCAAAAGCCAGCTGACTGCCAGATCTGCCAGTTTCTGCACCGCAAAGGGAACACAGAAACTATTGATGATGATGGCGGGGATGACGAGTTTCACCAGCAATGCAGCCAGATCGCGACTGCCTTCCGAAGTAATGATGTGGAAGCGGAACAGCTCATAACCCAAAAGCAGATAGATCAGCATAAGCACCAGCTGTTGGGCTGTCAATCCAAACAGTTCCACTATTACTTCTCCCCCTTCCGGGTCAGGAATCCCAGCAGAGCCTCAGCGGAAGCCTTGGCGCCGCCCAGGCTCTTCATATCTGCACTGAACTCCGCAGCAGTGGCCTTGTAGGAAGGCTGGGTCAGCAGCTTGACGATGGCAGCCTTCAGACTTTCGCTGGTGATGGCGTTCTTGTCCAGGAAGGCGCAGCCCAGCCCCAGCTTTTCGATCTGCCGGGCGGTGATGGCCTGCTCCTCCATCTGGGGGATGGCGATCATGGGCACGCCGTAGTAGATGGCCTCGCCGGTGCCCCCCATGCCGGCGTGGGTGATGAACACCGATGCCTGGGACAGGATGTCCAGCTGGGGAACCATCTGGCCTACTTCCACGTTGGCGGGGATGTCCTTCAGGCTGGCGGGGTCGATGGAACCCAGGGCTGCGAAGACGTTGATGTCCAGGTCCCGGACTGCGTCAAACAGGATAGGGTAATACTCCGGCCAGTTGTTGAAGGCGGTGCCCAGGGAAGAGTACAGCAGGGGTTTGCCGTTGTCGGGGGCCTTCCAGCTGCCGAAGGCGGTCCGCTTGCCGATCTGTACCCCGGTGAACACAAAGTTGTCTCCAAAGGTCTCGTTGTGGGGCACCAGCCGCTTTTGCATCATCACCAGGTTGAAATCTCCGTGGCCGTCGAAGATTTCCTTCACCGTCATTTTGCGGCAACCGTATTTCTTCACAAAGCCCTTGGCGATTTCATCGGCGGCTTTGCGGAGGGGATGCTCCGCCGGGACGCTCTCAAAGCCGGCGGCCATGGAGTAGCTGTCGTTGGAGGGGTAGCTGGTGTACAGCATCACGTTGGGGACATGGAGGGCGTCGGCGGCAATGGTGCCGGCGATACCGGCAAAGTCGTGGACGATGGCGTCGGGCTTGTCGGCTTTCAGCACCTCCAGGATGGGGTCGATGTAGCTGCCGGCCTCATTCAAAAAGAGGAAGGGGACGGTGGCGCCCACGTCCTCATCGGCGCCGCCTTCCTGCTGGCCGGCCTGCTGTGCCATCCAGGAGGGTACGGCTACGAACCTGGCCCCGGTGGGCTCCACAATATTCTTGAACTGTTCGGTGGAGAAGTAGGTCACCCGGACCCCCTGTTTCACCAGTTCGGTCACAAGGGCCAGGGTGGGGTTGACATGGCCGAAAGCTCCGAGGGAAACAAAAGCAATATGCATAGAAATACTCCTTTCCATAGAGGCAGCTGCTTTACAGTTCCTCGCCGTTGGTCTCAATCACATGCTGATACCAGTAGAAGGAGTCCTTGGGGGTCCGTGCCAGCGTGCCATTCCCCTGCTCGTCCCGGTCCACATAGATCAGGCCATACCGTTTTTTCATCTCGCCGGTGCTGGAGGAAATCAGGTCAATGCAGCTCCACATGGTATAGCCGATGGTGGGAATACCATCTTCCAGAATGGCAGCTTTCAGCTCATGGAGGTGGCTCCGCAGGTAGTCGATGCGATAGGGGTCATGGACCGATCCGTCTGCTTCCAGGGTATCGGTGGCGCCCAGGCCATTTTCCACCACAAACAAGGGTTTCTGGTAGCGGTCATAGAGATAGCGCATACTCAGCCGCAAGCCCAGAGGGTCAATCTGCCAGCCCCATTCGTTGGCTTTCAGATGGGAATTAACGATGCCGATGACCACATTTCCCTTGGCCTGTTTGGCCCGTTCCCGGCTGCCGGTTTGGGTCAGGGAATTGTAATAGCTGAAGGCAATGTAGTCCACGGTGCCCTTTTTCAGGGTTTCCAGGTCGCCGGGTTCCATTTGGATGGTTACGCCGGCCCGGCTCAACTTTTTCAGCAGCCGCTGGGGATACTTACCCCGCACCTGCACATCCGAAAAAGCCAGCATACCCGATGCCATGTCGTCGGCAGCCTTGACGTCCCGGGGGTCACAGGTCTCAGGGTAGACCAGCCCAAACAGGGTCATGCAGCCAATCTGGAATGCCGGATTGATGGAATGGCCCAGCAGCACCGCCTTGGCACTGGCCAGAAACTGATGGTGAGCGGCCTGATAGGTGACCTGGAGATGGTTTTCCTCGGGGCGGAACTGAATGCCTGCGGTCCGCCAGGCATCGAACTCCAAAGCGTTGATTTCATTGAAGGTCATCCAGTATTTCACTTTATCCTTGTAGGCGGTGAAGACGGTCTCGCAGTACCGCACAAAGAAATCCACCACCCGGCGATCCCGCCAGCCGCCGTATTTTTTCACAAGGCCGAGAGGCATCTCGTAATGGCTCAGGGTTACCACCGGCTGGATGCCATATTTCAGGCATTCGTCGAACAGGTCGTGATAAAACTGTAAACCGGCAGGATTGGGGACTGCCTCGTCTCCCTGGGGGAAAATGCGGCTCCAGGAAATGGAAGTTCGAAAACACCGGAATCCCATCTGGGCAAACAGCGCCACGTCCTCTTTGTAGTGGTGGTAAAAGTCCACGGCGATGTGGTTGGGATAGTATACGCCGGGCTCAATCCCGTCGGTCACCCGGCGCTTGACGGTTTTGCTGCCGGCAGTCATCACATCCATGATGCTCAGACCGCGGCCGCCTTCCTGATAACCGCCTTCCAGCTGGTTGGCCGCAGCGGCACCGCCCCATAAAAATTGTTTCGGAAATTTGCTCATGTTGCGCTCCTTCTATTGCAATGGAAGAATCCAGGTTCTTTCCTTCGCTTAAATCTTACACACGCCAATTAAGAGCAAGGAACTGGCAGGGAAAATCCTGCCGGTTCCCTGTTTTGCCTGATCTGCGGCTGCATAAAGCAAGGCCGTTTTGGGCACTGCCTCTTTTGTCTCAGACAAGGCTTTTACTGCGGGATGGGCGTCCAGTTGTCTGTGTGCGCCGCATAGAGTTCGGCATTGTTCGAGCCGAAGAAGCCGGTACGGCTGTAGCGCATAAAAACACTCCTTTTTTGGCATAGCAGATATTTTGTCTTTTATTCTTTGCTGTCTTTGAACGTAATGAGCGTAAGGATCAGCGTAACCACAAAGCCAATAGCCATGCTGATGGCGAAGTTCACCACATTCATGATATCGGGTCCGATGTAGTTAGTCAGGCAGAAGACGCCACTGCCGCCGATTTGCAGCATGCCGCAGCCCATCAGGCCTGCATAGCAGCCGCCGATAAAACCGCCAATCAGAGAGCAGATCAGAGGGGTGCGATAGCGGAAGTTAACGCCGAACAGGGCAGGTTCAGTGATGCCGGAAATAAAAGCAGTCATGGCGGCAGCGCCGGCAATGCCTTTGACGTCTTCTTTCTTGGACTTAATCATAACGCCCAGAGCAGCAGCAGACTGGCAGAAGTTGGCCAGGTGGGTGGCGGGCATCACGATGGGGTCGCGGCCCTGCTCAATCAGGGCACTGAAACCGGTGGGGGCGATGGAGGAGTGCATGCCGGTAAAGACCAGCAGAGGATACAGGGCGGCCAGAATGCCCACAGCCACAAAGCCGATTTTGGCAAAGACCAGTGTGATCATGCTGGAGATGACGTTGCCGATCATGACGCCCAGGGGAGCCAGCAGGCACAGGGCCAGGGGCACCATCACAATAAAGGTGAGGAAGGGCACCATCATGACACGGATCACTTCGGGCACATATTTTTTGAAGAACCGCTCCACGTATTTCATGACAAAGACAATCAGGAGCGAGGGGAAGACCATGTTGCCGTAGGAGGCAGCATAGACGGGAATGCCAAAGAGGGTTGCCTGTACTTCGCCGTTGATGAGGGTGCTCATATTAGGGTAGAGCAGGATGCAGCAGATGGCCATGGCCAAAATGGGGCTGGTTTCCAGCTTTTTGGCGGCACTGCTGGCGATGACGATGGGCACAAAGTACAGACCTGCTCTGCCGGCCTGATACAGGATCTGGTAAGTAGAAGAGTCTTTGGGCAGAATGCCGGCGAGGTTGGCCAGGGCAATCAGGACGTTGGTCAGGCCGCAGGCCATGAACAAGGGAATCAGAGGAACAATGCAGCCGCTGACCGTCTCGCAGATGCTGAGGAAGGTGATTTTCTTCTTGGGTGCGTTGTCAAGATTTTCGTTGAGGGAAGGCTCTTTCTGGAGGCCTCCGACCCGGCATACCGCATCATAGGCCAGGTCCACCGATTGCCCGATGACCACCTGGAGCTGATCGTTGGCCCACTGGGTGCCCATGCAGCCCGGCAGTTCGCCGATTTTTTTGTCATCCACAATGCTCTTGTCCTTCACGTTGAACCGAAGCCGAGTCATGCAGTGGACGATAGAACGGATATTATCCTTGCCGCCCAGCAGCTCTAGCAGCTGTGGGGCAATGGCATCGTATTTGTTGGTATTTGCCATAACAGATTTCCTCCTTTAAAGTATCAAGTAAAGTATCAAGGGACTTGCTTTTATCCACAAACTGTAAACGGCGCCTGCTTACTGCTTGTTGTCTTGTCAGGTGTGACCATGGGTCTGGTCACTGAAATCGGCCTGCTCGCAGTCCTCCCGCGCGTAAAGCCGGTTGATGTGCAGCATCAGATAGAGAATCTCTTCATCGTTCAGGTTTTTGCCTGTCTTGCGGTGGAGAAGCACTGCAATCTTGGCTACACAGTAATAAATATCAGGAAACTGATCCCGGAAGGATTCAAAAAGATCACTGTTCTGGGTTGCAATCAGGGCGTCTTTCTGGGTCCGTTCCATCAGGTAATGCAGATGGGAGACAAAACGGTAATAATTGAACCCATCCCGGTTGATGGAGATTTTCAGTTCCCGCTGCAGCATTAGGGTGATACCTTCAATGAGCTGCTCATCATCCACTGCGGCATTTTGTTTGGGCTGCAACTGGAAATTTACAAAATGGAGGGTAATGGCGGCCTGCTCTTCTTTGGGAAGCTTGACCCCCAGGTCTTTTTGGATGATTTCCAAAGCGACCCGGGCCAGTTCCGCCTCCTGAGGATATAAATGCTTGACTTCATAAAACAGAGGCAGCTGCAAATTGATGTGCTTCTGCATCCGTTGGATGGCGAAATCAATGTGGTCAGCTAGCAGAAAAAACACGTTTCCGCCGAATCGGTTGTCTATTTTCTGGTTGGCGTAGTCCACGATTTTGGCCGAAGTTTTCAGGATTCAGGATCTTTTCAGGGATGCGGTTGAGCAGTGCCAGCTGATCTTCATTGACATCATAAAAAGTGCGCTCAATCTGACTGAGCGAGATCTCGTAAGGTGGTTTTTTAAAGCCAATCCCTTTTCCGAGCGCAACCACTTCGTTGTAGTTGCTGTCCAGACAAAGAGAAATATTGTTGTTGATATTTTTGATGACACGCATCGCTTTTCCCTCTCACGGATTACAGCACTGAGGACTCGAACAAAAAAAGGAGACTTTTCCCAATACTCATAAAACACACCACTACAGGCATGCTCATAAGTATAAGGAAAAGCCTCCGTAGAGTAACAAACCTTACATGTTTTTTGCATTTTACCACTGTTAATGCAGTTTTGTCAATCGTCATATGCACCAAAATAGTGCTTAAATTTTGTACGTTATAATAAATTTCGTTTTGTGGAACCAAGCCTTTTTTCGCACATTATATTCAGAATCTGATGTTGGGGGCAAAAGGTCAAAGGTAAAAAAATTACGATAAACAAACGAAAGATACCCAATATGGTAGGAAATGTGATATACTATAAGCACATCGAAGAAGAAGGTGTGCGTATGCCTTTCAAGGAAAACGGATTTCAGCAGATATCATTCTTCTAGTTTTTTGCAGTCTGCTGCCCCTGCAAGATACATCGCCTTGTATCTGGCGCATTCCAACTCATTGCAGATTTCATCTAAGGCGAGATATTGATTCCACGCTTCTTTGCTGATAACGCTCTGCAAGGCTTCCTCAGCTGCTCTTTTGGCTTTTTTCAGTCGCAGATACTCTTCATCCTCACCCAGCATCTCAGAAAAAATCGTGTTGTTGTGTTCAAAATAACAATCCTCTAACTTCTGTTTGTCCATAATATCCCTCACAGTTCTGCAAGCCATTCACTGAAACGCCCGATGCCCTCGGTGATGGCAG
>OLPI01000518.1_pt1 | contig 36851 bp, 47 predicted proteins | sample 1672361 | NCBI WGS metagenome assembly OLPI01 (sample SAMEA3136675, study PRJEB25190) | human gut metagenome
CCGACGTCCACTTCGTGGGCAAGGAGATCGTCCGCTTCCACTCCATCATCTGGCCGGCCATGCTCATGAGCCTGAACCTGCCCCTGCCGAAGAAGGTCTACGGCCACGGCTGGCTGCTGCTGGACGGCGGCAAGATGTCCAAGTCCAAGGGCAACGTGGTGGACCCCTACGTGCTGGCGGAGCGCTTCGGCGTGGACGCCCTGCGCTTCTTCCTGCTGCGCTCCTTCCCCTTCGGCTCCGACGGCAACTTCTCCAACGAAGCGCTCATCAACACCATCAATGTAGACCTTGCCAACGATCTGGGCAATCTGGTCTCCCGGACAATTGCCATGGCACAGAAGTACTTCGGCGAGCGCCTGCCCGCGGTGCAGACGGCGGACGTGGAAAAGGATGCCGAGCTGATCGCTATGGTGTCCTCTCTGCGGGATAAGTACGAGGAGCAGATGGAGAAGTACGCCTTCCAGAATGCTCTGGCGGAGGTGTTCAAGGTCATTTCCCGTGCCAACAAGTATATCGACGAGAACGCCCCATGGGTGCTGGCCAAGAGCGAGGACAGCAAGCCCCGTCTGGCGAAGGTGCTGTACAACCTGCTGGAGACCATCCGCGTCTGCGGTGGCCTGCTGAAGCCCTTTATGCCCGACACTGCGGCGGAGATTGCCTGCCGTCTGGGCGATGCCCGGATGGACTGGGACAGCCTGACGGGCTTCGGCGTTCTGCCCGCCGACGTCGCCACCGTGGCCGGCCCCGCTCTGTTCCCCAGAATCGACGTGGAGAAGGAGCTGGCCGCGCTGGAGGAGCTGAACAAGCCCCCCGTCCCGGCGCTTCAGATCGAGCCTTACAGCGAGGAAAAGGTGGATTTCGACACCTTCTGCAAGTCCGACCTGCGGGCGGTGAAGGTCAAGGACTGCCAGCCGGTGAAGAAGAGCGACAAGCTGCTGTGCTTCACGCTGGACGACGGCACCGGCACCGACCGTCAGATCCTCTCCGGCATTGCGAAATACTATAAGCCCGAAGAACTGGTGGGCAAGACCCTGGTGGCCATCACCAACCTGCCCCCCCGGAAGATGATGGGCAAGGAGAGTAACGGAATGCTCCTGTCCGCCATCCACACGGAGAAGGGCGAGGAGAAGCTGAATCTGGTAATGGTCAGCGACGCCATCCCCGCCGGCGCGAAGCTGTGCTGAGAGGATAAGTTGAATATGCCAACGGCGTGACCGCAAAGGTCACGCCGTTGGTGTTTGTTGGGATGGCGGGAATGCGATACCGTTCTGGCTTATTCTGCAAATTGGAAGTTGTTATTCTTTATTGCTTTTGAAAACCATTACAAGTCCAACAATTCCAACAATTATCCCGACAAGAGCAAATGGGAAATCGCTAAAACTTGCCAACACGGTTCGATTCATTTCTGCGCTACTTGCACTTAAGAGTATTCCAAATAGAATAACTGCTATACCCTTTAACCTGCTATCACTCATTTTGCTTACCTCCACAAATTCTGATTTCTGATCCTGATCTTATCATATCACAAACCAAAAAACAAGACCGCCCTGCCGCGTTCATTCACCGGCATCCTTCGCCCCGCCATCTCCCGAAAGGGCAGGTATTCCATAAACATCTGAACCGCCGGGGTCAGATGCGCCCGGTTTTTCATGGCAAGCCCAAGCTTACCCATGCTGTACCATGCGTTCCCCCGCTCCTGGGTCGTGACCATTCTGCTGGTCAACGGCGGATTTTTGCGGAAAGGGACATAAAGCTGCCGCATAGTCCCACATACCATCAGGCTGTGCTGCCGGACAGAACCTGGAAAACGTTCCTTTTCCAAAGAAAATGCGGGGAAAGGCATTCGCCTTTCCCCGCTCGGTTAAAAACTCAGTTCGCAGCGGAAACGGAAGTGATGTGGGGGTTGACGCCCTCGTACCAGTAGAGGAACCCTTCGGCGTTGATCACGTCGCCGATCTGCAGTGCTTCAACAGCCTGATACACCTCGGTGTCCTGACCGCACAGGTAGGACTCCACGCAGAAGTTGTAGGTCTGGCCGTTCACGGTGACGTTGAAGTACAGGTCGTTGCCCTTCTCGCCGGAGCCGTCCCAGTTGTACAGGAAAGCAGCCTCGTTGCCGTTGGCGTCGGTGCTGGGAGCAATGGTCAGGCCGGTGAAGGAAACGAACTCGTTCTGATGGTCGATCAGCTCGTCGGTGCCCAGCAGGTCGGTAACGTCCAGAGGCTCGGCAATGTAGGAATCGCCCTTGACAAATTCAAAGGTGCCATCCGTGATCTCCACTTCGCCGGACCATTCGCTCTTGTAGCCGGTGACACGAATCTTGGTGCCGGGAACCAGCTTGGCGGCGTCCTCTTCGGAGCAGGCCAGCTCGTACAGGAAGTAAGCGCCGTCGGGGCTCTGGCAGTAGACGGTGACCTTGTTGTCCCACCAGGACTGATGCGCCTGAACGTAGGTCTCCACAACGACTTCCGTGTCGTTGGCGGCGGCCACATAGTCGGCGTGGCTCATTCCGGCGTCCTTCTTGGCGCAGCCGGCGAAGGACAGAACCATTGTCAGAACCAGAAGCATGGCAATCAGCTTTTTCATGTTTCAAAACTCCTTTTTCATATATCGTACCATTCGGTACAGCCCCATTATACTACAGGATTTCCGGAAATCAATCTTTTTTACGGCGTTTTTTCAGCTTTTCACTGAGAACATAGGTACCCATCCCGACCCAGCAGACCGCAAGACCGATCAGCAGCGCCTTGGAAACGCCGGGCAGCGGCCCTAAGCCGCTGGCAGACACCTGAATCTGGTCCAAGCGGTACAGGGAGGAAACGTCGCTGTAAAGAGACGAAAGATATTCGGCGTTGACCGTCTGGCGGCGGCGCACGGACTTGTTCACGTCCTCGATCAGCTGCCCTGCGGCGTTGCGCAGAGACGCGGAGCCGTTGAACACGGGGGTAACGAAGGTGCAGTCCGTGTAGCGCATCAGCAGCTGGGCGGCCTCGATTTTGGCGCGGTAGTGGGTGGTGTTATCCTCGCCGCAGCGGCTTAAATAGTCCTGATAGGCGGGGTCTTCCTGGGCTTTGGACGTGACGGGGATGTACCCCTCCGTCTGGGAATAGGCGATCTGCACGCTATTGGTCAGCAGATACTGGGCGAACAGCCAGCTCGCCAGTACTTCCTGCGGATCGGACTTGTTGAACACGCACACCGACGGCCCCTGAGAGATCATCTGGGGCTGCTCCGGGTCAAACTGGGGAACCGGCAGCACTGCCAGCTCAAAGGGAATCAGCTTTTCCTCGGCAATGTCGATGAGGGGGGCGTCGGCGCCCATCCATGTCGCGCCGGCAGTGGAGTCGATGGCGAAAATGCACTGTCCGGCGTTGAGGAAGTTTGCGGGATAGCCTGCCAGTTTGAAGGTGTTGAACGCACCGGAGGCGGCGTGCTCGGCAATGGTGGTGAGAATTTCGCCCGTGGTGTCGTTGAACAGCTGCACCTCGCCGCTGCTCGTAGAGTAGCCTGCACCCTGCTGCTTCAGCATCTGGATCATCATGTTGTCCGTGGATTTGTCGATGAAGGGGATCAGCACCTTCTGACCGTTGAGCAGGAAATTCCCGGCGCTGTCCTTCGCCATGGCGGCTTCGGAGACCTCCCACACAAAGTCCCATGTCAGGACGTCGGGGAGAGTGTAGCCCAGCTTTTCCACGTAGGTCTTGTTGACGTAGCAGGCTTCCGTGGAGCGCATGTAGGGGATGGCGTAATAGTGGCCGTTGATGGCGCATTCCGACAGAAACTGATGGGTAATTTCCGCCTGCGTGGGGGAATCGAAGCGCACCTCGCTGCCCCCAAGGCCGTATTTTTCATCGGCGAACAGGTCGTCCAGCGGAACCACCGTGTCTTCGCCGGTGAGATAAGTGGCAATGTGGTCGGGGTAGGTGATGCAGACGTTGGGGGTGGTGTCCGTGGCGATGTTGGTAATGACGTCGTTGTAGATTTTGCCGTAGTCCGTATACAGCCGGAGATTCACGGTGATGTTGGGATACAGTTTTTCAAAGTCCGCGATGGCCTGCTTGTAGATGTTCACCTGAGCCATGTTGGTGTCGTTTTTTGCCCAGAAGGTGACCTCATACCGCCGGGAGGTGTCAAACTCATCGGGAACCGGATAGGAACTGGAAGCGGCGGGATTCTCCCCGGAGGCCAGCGTACCGTGGCAGCCGGTGAAGGAAAGGGTCAGCGCAAGGGCAAGCAACAAGGCAAGCAGCTTTTTCATCCCTTCACGCCTCCTCTCGAAACGCCCTCCATGATCTTCTTCCGGAAAATCAGGAACAGAACGATCAGCGGCAGGGAAATGGCCACCACCGCCGCCATCATGGCGGGGATGTTCTCCCGGCCGAAGCCGTTTTCCCGAATCTCCTGAATGCCGTTGGACACCAGAAAATAGGACTGATCGTCGGTAATCAGCCGCGGCCAGACATAGGCGTTCCAGCACTCGATGACCTTCAGAATTGTGATGGTGACGACGGTAGGGCGGCAGATGGGTATCATCACCTTGAACAGATACTTGAGGTCGGAGGTGCCGTCCACCTTGGCAGCGTAGTAAAGCTCATCGGGAACCTGAGAGAAGGTTTCTTTCAGCAGGTAGATGTAAAACACCGACGTTACGGAGGGCAGGATCAGACCGGTGAAGGTGTTGCGCAGATTCAGGTCGGTGATGGTGACGAAGTTGGTGATGACCACCAGCTCCGTGGGAATCATCATCAGGGACAGAAACAGCGCGAATACCAGATCCTTGCCCTTGAAATTCAGCCGGGCGAAGCCATACGCCGCCAGCACCGTGACAATGAGCATCAGGCCGGTGGTGATGACGGTGAAGACAATGGTGTTGAGGAAGTACCCGCCCAGCGGCACCTGCGTGAAGGCGTCAACGTAGTTTTGCAGGGTGGGGGACAGGGTGTACAGCTTGGGAATCCACTCGGAATTGTAAGCGCCGTAGCTTTTGACGGAGGTAAGCACCATCCAGTAAAAGGGGAACAGCACCAGAATGCCCCAGACGGTCAGAAAGAAATAGGTGACGGTTTTCCTGACCCGGTCGCGGAGACGGGCGTTTTTTTCGATCTTTTCGTAATCCACGTTCGCCGCCTCCTTTTAGTAGTGGATGTGCTTCTTGCTCACCAGCAGGTTGATGCAGGTGATGGTCAGCACGATGGCGAAGAGCGCAATGGCCGCGGCAGAGGCGTAGGAGGGGTAGCCGCCGGAGTCGCCGTAGAGCATGTCGTAGATGTAGCCCACGATGGTGTTCATCCCGGCGGCGTTCAGATTGGTACCGAACAGGGCGACGGCGTCGGAGTAGGCCTTGAACGCGCCGATGAAGCCTGTGATGACCAGATAGAACACGGTAGGGGAGATCATGGGCAGGGTGATCTTGGTGAAAATGCGCCACCGGGGAGTGCCGTCCACTTTGGCGGCGTTATAATAGGTCTGGTCAACGGAGGCCAGCGCCCCGGTGAGAATCAGGATTTTGAAGGGCAGAACGACCCAGATGGTGTAGAAGCACAGCACAAACATCTTCGCCCAGTAAGGACCGTCGATGAAGTCCACCGGCCCCGCGCCGAACCAGCTTAAGACCAGATTGACAAGACCGTCAGAGTAAGGCGTCCGCTTGAAAAAGATCATGAACACCAGACCCACTGCCAGCGTGTTGGTCACGTAGGGCAGGAAGTAAACGGTCTGATAAAGCTCCCGCAGCTTCTGAATGGAGCTGAGTCCCACGGAGATCAGCATGGCCAGTCCCGTGGAAAGGGGAACGGTGATCAGCACCAGCAGGAGCGTATTTTTCAGCGCCTGTAAAAAATAAGGGTCGCGCAGGACGTAGTGGTAGTTGTAAAGTCCGGTGCCGAAGTAGGTCTGGGACGCAAAATTATATCCTTCCTCAAAGGAATAGGTCAGCACGTCAATAAGGGGATACACCAGAAACAGCCCCAGAAACACGGAGGCGGGAAGCAGATACAGCCAGCCTTTCCAGTTGTTCTTTTCCATAGGCTTTCCTCCGCTTTAGCCGAAATCGATCCGCGCGCCGGATTCTTTCTGGAACAGGAATACCTTATTGGGCTTCAGGTCAAAGCGCACCTTTTGGGACGCCGTGTTGACGGCGTTTTCCGCACTGATGATGGAGCGGATGGTCACGTTCTGGGACTTGGGATGGGTGGAGACGACACTGATATCCCGCCCCATGACCTCCACCCGGGACAGATCGCAGCTCAACGCGCCGGTCTCCGACAGGGTAAAGCCCTCGGGACGGATGGCGGCGGTGACGCTCTGGTTGGCCACACCGGGGACGGCCAGCACGGCTTCCTCGCCGATGTACAGCTGCCCGTCCTTCACCTCACCGTCAAAGACGTTGATGGGCGGCGTCCCCAGGAATTTTGCCACAAAAAGATTCACGGGAGAATCGTAAACCGCCTGAGGCTTGCCGATTTGCTGTACCACGCCGTCCTTCATGACCACGATCAGGTCGGAGATGGACATGGCTTCCTCCTGATCATGGGTGACGAATACGGTGGTGATGCCGGTGGCCTTCTGGATGCGGCGGATCTCCTCCCGGGTCTGGAGCCGCAGACGGGCGTCCAGATTGGAAAGGGGTTCGTCCAGCAGCAGAATTCTCGGCATTTTCACCAGCGCCCGGGCAATGGCCACGCGCTGCTGCTGGCCACCGGACAGCTCCTTGGGCTTGCGGTCCATCAGTTCTTCAATTTGCACCAGCTTCGCCGCTTCCAGCGCCATGTCGGCCATCTGCTGGTGGGTGAGCTTGTCCTTGCCCGTCCGGTTTTCCAGAGGGAAAGTAATATTCTGCCGTACCGTCAGATGGGGATACAGGGCGTAATTCTGGAACACCAGCCCCACGCCCCGGTTCTCCGCAGGCAGGTCGGTGACGTCGTCGTCGCCGAAGAAGATACGGCCGGAGGTAGGCTTCTGCAGTCCGGAGAGCAGGTTCAGCGTGGTGGACTTGCCGCAGCCCGAGGGGCCGAGCAGACCCAGCAGCACGCCGTCGGGGATCTCAAAGGTGAAGTCGTTCACGGCGATCACGTCGGCGGGCTGCTTTTTGTTGCGGCTGGGGAACTTTTTCGTCAGATTTTGCAGCGTTACTTTCATGGAACCACAGTCCTTTCAAAGCGTTGTCTCCATTATATGCCACAAAGCTACGCATTTCAAGAAAAAAGAATCATCTGAACTGTAAAACAGCAATTTCTTCATTGGGGCCAGAACTCAGGCGTGTAATATGCCGCCGCTGATGCCGAAGGAGGAGGTTGTACCATAAAAAAGTTCTTGAAGATATGCGGTGTATGACATATTGTCAGGAATGTCAGGAGAATGTGGGAGCAACACCCCACGCAGCAAGGAACAAAAAGTCGAACTGCAAAAAGGAAGGATAGAAATGGGAGATAAATGAAAGACTGCCCGTCAGGCTGCAGGCATGACCCAGGGACAGCTTGCCGAGGCCATCGGATGCCGGGTCAAGGATATCAGCCGCTGGGAAAACGGTCACGTAGAACCCGGCGTGCTGACCGTCAAGAAAAAAGCGCAGGTATTGGGGTGCAGCATGGACGAGCTTGTTTGATGACGCACGAAAAGGAGTTGGGATTGCAAAAGAACCCCGCGGCTGCCCTCTTCGGGCTGCCGCGGAGCGAATCTTTTCCTGCTTTGCAGTCAACGGCAAATCTGCCAGTAGAGTCCATATTGGTGCGCTCGTGAGACTTTGCAGAAGACTGACCGTTGACATATTCCAATTTCATCCACATCCCTACGGGATGCGCCTGAAATTGAAGGGACTCTCCCACTTATCTTATACTATTTCCTGATTAAAATTAAGATTTTAATCAGGAAATAGTATAAAACAGAAATAATCCGAACCTGTCTCTCACCAAGAACAGGTTCGGATCATTCTTCTCTGGTACGCCAGAGGTAGTACCCGGAGTTATTAGCACTCCTTCCTCGCTCCAGTCAAAGGTGCCGTCCGGGTGCGTGTCCAGCATTGTCCAGATCGTGATGGTATCCTTGGCTACCTCAACACGGCAGACGATAGCCAGCAGCGCGGCATTCCCGGCGGGATTGTCCCCGGAAATCTCGTCAATGATCTCCCGCAGCCGGGTTTCCGGGATGGCTGAGGCGTCAACCGTTGCTTTTAGCTCCCGCATTTGCCGGTCGATCTCGGTCTTTTCCTGCTCCAGATCCTTAACTCTGGCAAGCAGCGTGGGGCTGGACAGCCCGCCGAGGATAGCATCCGTGGCATTGTCCAACTTCCGGCTAATCTCCCGTTCCCGGGCTATCAGCTGCCGGAGCGCATCCACGGCCTGCGCCTGAATCTCGCCGCTCTGATCCCGCAGGATCGTAATGAGCCGCTCGACGTTCTTCGGGCTGCCCAGCACCTGCCGGACAGCGTTGGCAACGGTCCGCTCCAGAACATCCACGGAGATATTTACGCCGTCACAATCGTGTCGGCGTTTTTTGCCGCTGCACTTGTAATAATCATAGATTTTTTGCGAGGTGCTGATGGTCATTGCCGACTTGCACTCGGCGCAAAACACCTTGCCTTTGAGCGGGTAGTCCCGTTTTGTGGGCGGTCTTCCACCCTGCTGCCGTTTGTTGGCGGCCATTTTGTCCTGCACTTTTGCAAACAGCTCCTTGTCGATGATCGCCGGGATCGCATTCTCGATGCGGATGCTATCGGCAGCTGCTGCATGGGTATTTCTGGTGCCGTCCTCCCGGTATGGGCGCTGGCCGTAAACCAGAGTCCCGATGTATTTTTCGTTTTTGAGCAGATCGTGTAGGGAGTTTGCCCCGAAGGCGCTGCCGCGCTTGGTTTTGATCCCGTCGGCGTTCAGCCCGGCCACGATCTCCCGGTAGGACTTCCCGGATCCGTATTCTTCAAAAATTCGGCGGACGATTTTTGCTTCTGCCTCGCAAATGGCCAGCCGGCCGTCCACGACCTCATAGCCCAGAGCGGGCTTGCCGCCGGTGTGCTGACCGTTTTTTGCCATGAAGCGCATTTTTTCCATGACCTTCTGGCGGCTCTGGAGCGCCCAGATCTGATTAAAAAGCGCCATGCTGCCCTCGGTCAGGAAATTTGTGGGGTCTCTCAGATCCTTGCCGATCATGGGTTGGGTGACGGATACCACATCCACGCCCATCTGTGTCAGCTGATCCCGGAAGGAGAACCAGCTCGTCATTTTCCGGAACATTCGGGACTGGTCGTAGATCACCACCATGTCCCCTACCCCGTCCCGGAGATCTCTCATCATGGCAGCATAACGCGGGCGGGTGTCCTTCATGCCGCTGGTGGCCTCGTCGGCGTATACGCCCAAGACGGGGATATTATGGGTGTGGCACCACTCGGTGCATTTTGCTACCTGCACCTCGATGCTGTCCGGATTTTGGTTATCGGTGGAGTATCGGGCGCAGATGAGCGCCCCATGCAGGCGTTTTGCCATAGCTGTCACCTCTCGTGTGTCCAAATTGGGCACATCCTTTTGTATCTGTGGGTCAGCGCAAAGGTTAACATAACTGTAACTTTACATCCCGCCCGGCTGTCTGCTATGATCAAGCCAGCAGAGGAGCGGGACAGATTGTCGTGATTTACGCCGCTGCCGTACCAGTCGCGTTGAGCAGTGCGCATTGCAGGCAGTATGCATAATGGTCCGACAGCCTCCACTGTCAGAAGCGTAACACAGTCAGCGACAAAAATCAACCGGCAATTTGTACACATTACCGGAAGAAGGAGCGGGCACCATGAAAGAGACAACTGATATGCGCGAAAACTGGCTGCGGCTTATCAACCAAATGTTGAAACAGACTGATACTCTGACGGTTCGGCGGGCTTACTATCTACTGCTTGGATTCATTGGGAAAGAAAAAACGGTGTCCAATTTGGGCGCCGAAAATATCACGTAAAAATACGTAAATTCCTATTGACATACGTGTTAATACGTGCTATAATATGGACAGACAAAGGGAAAGGAGGCAGAGAATGAGATATAGCGAATTGGAAAAGCTTATAAAGCAAGCCGGGTGCTATATCCTGAAAGAGGGCGCAAATCACTCCATCTGGTACAGCCCCATTACCCAGAAGAAATTCCCGGTGGGACGGCACAGGACGGAAGAAGTTCCGACGGGAACCCTTAAATCAATCAAAAAGGCGGCGGGGATCGAGTGACCCCCGCTTGCCCCGGTACTTGAAAGGAGATTAAGCTATGGCGCAATATGTATACCCCGCAGTCTTTACCGAGGAGGATTGCGGCTATTCCATCAACTTCCCGGATCTGGAGAATTGCTTCACCTCTGCGGAAACCCTGGGCGAGGGAATCAAAATGGCTAACGACGTTCTTTGCCTGACGCTGTACGAAATGGAGCAGGCCGGGAAGCCCATTCCCGCCCCGTCTTCCATCCGGGATATCCGGGTGAACGATCATGAGTTTGTCAATCTCATCGCCTGTGACACCGTGGAATACCGAAAGTTTTTCGACAACAGAGCGGTAAAGAAAACGCTCTCCATCCCCTCCTGGCTCAACGATATGGCTGAGCGGGCAGACGTGAACTTCTCCGCGACGCTGCAAGCTGCCCTGAAGCAGCAGCTCCACATTCAGTAAAACAACCCGCCCGCTCCCGGAATTGGGGGCGGGCGGGTTGTGTCCAATTTGGATACAACAGGGGAGTCCCTTTGATAAGCATTATGGTGTCACGCCGTTGCCGTCCTCCAAGCGCCGAGACGTTTTGTCAAAAACGAGACAAGCAAACAGTTTAGACGTTGCGAAACAGTCTGACAATGACCTGTGAGCCTCTCTGCGCCTGATGCCGTAATAGCCGCAAAGCGTATCAAGTTTGTAGTTCCAAACATGGGATTGGGGAATTGTGAGGTGTGCAAGATCAAGAGTGTCATAGAAACGTTTATTATCTGGAATCTCTGCGCCATGAGCAAATATAAACCGCAGGTCAAAGTCCAGATTATGTCCAGCAACGTTGCATCCGCTGAGATATTCCGTCAGCACCGGTGCAATTTCGCGGAATGTCGGAGCATCCCTAACCATGTCATCCGTGATATGATTGATGGCTGACACCTCCCCCGGAATCGGTTTGCTAGGTCTGCACAGACTTGTGAGGCAGGATACCGGAACCATTCCTAAGTTGAATTTGATAGCCGATACTTCGACAATTTCGCTTTTGGACGGATAGAGGCCAGTAGTTTCGACATCCAGAAATACCAATGGGAAGATAGAATCGATTCGGGATGCTTTCGTAATGTTGCTGAACGAGTAATCTGGCATATCCTTTAGTAGATGCTTTTCAGCAGGGGCTGACAGAGGAATACCAACTCTGGGAATTGCTTGCAGTGCAGATTCAAACTGCTCGACTCGGACGTCATTCGGGTTTCTTGCAGACTCAGCGTTAGGCTTTGGTATAGGAGGAAACTCGATCTGCTGGACAGGTTCAGCCCGACCTGCTGGGCGGGCTGTCTCAGCCTTTTTAGACTCCAACATTGGCTCTGTTTCTGTGGAAGCAACTCCAACCCGCTCAGTTGGGGCGTTAGCCCCAAGTGTCTCAGTTTTTTCGATCTCACGCATCGGTTTCGTTTCGTGAGGAACATCTGGCTCGGCGGACACTTTTGGGGTGCAGTCAAGTCGCTCAATTGGGGTATCTTTTAGAACGTTCGTCATCTCTGGCGTAGGGACGGCTGCAACCTGATTTGAGGCATTGTTTTTTTGATTTTCAGACCGATGCTTGTGCTTAACGACTGCTACCACAATTGCAACAACGACAGCAACTGCGGCAGGAACGCAAATATACAATGGGGACATACGCCAAAGCACGCATAGCAAGAAAATGCCGATCAACGTGGGGATTGGATTTGTGACCAAGGCGACGAGTATCGCTCCAATAAGCGTCATCCAGCCTTTCGCAGTGTGCAAATCGATATCTATTGGCTCGGCCGGTTCCGCTGGCATCTGTTTTGTGTACCTCTTGGCAGGCGATTTGCTTTGCTTATGACTAGTGGATGTCCTTTTCGTGGACTTTTTTCTTTTGTGGGTCAGGCTTTTACTGTACGACAGTCCCGTTCCAGGGATGCTGAATGTCGCGCGCTTTCTCCCAGTTGCCGAGTGAGATATTCGCGCCCCTTTCACGCCAAATGAGTATCCGATCCCTGATTTGCTCAAGTTAATGCGCAGCGGCCCGGCCTTAATGCTCTTTCTGAACCGAAATCCCATGCCAGCTTTCCTCCCGTCCTTTCGTATGCCATAATTTTAGCCATTCTTTACGGGTTGGGCAACTCGTAAAAATAGACAAAAACGGGCTGACATTTTTGTCAGTCCGTTTTTTTGCCGTCATTACGCAGAAAATCGGCACAGGCCTCGATTTGCTCCGCGATCAGTTCGAGCTGCTCAGGCGTCCGGCTACGGAGAAACAGAACGAAACTATCGATAATCGGATCTTTCCTCGCGGCCAGCTCCCCAAAGGCCATGGCAATCTCATCGTGCTGATCGGGACCGTACATATCGCCCTCGCCGGTTTTGATCCAGTCCAGAGAGACGCCAAAGGTTGTAGCGATGTTACGGTAAAGACTTTCCTTTTGCTCAGGCTTTTTCAGTTTGTTGTACTCGATGTTCGCAATTTCCACTTCTGGGCATCCAAGGCGGATTGAGAATTCCTTGCGGGACAGTCCATGCTCTGCTCTCACCGCCCAAATTCTCCCGCCAATTGTAGTTAAGTCCGTGTGACTCACCTCCTGTGCGCTTATCCTATCACGCCGTTTTTTATTTGTCAATAAAAAATTATTTATATTTTTGGTATTTGCTTATTGACAAATCAAGTTTGATGTGCTATTTTTGATTTATCAATAAAAGGGAGGCGATAAGATGCCCGCAAAGATGAGTCTTGAGCGTATTGCCAAGGCACTGACGGAAGCCCTGAACGCAGACGAAACCACCATGCACCTGGCTCTCCAGACCCTGCAGCTAGGCTACACCCTAGGCCAGCAGGATTCCCAGAAAGCTGGATGAGGAGGGGAAAACATGGATTTTGACAGCCCGTGGGACTTTGTGTGGCTTGCGCAGATGGCGGCGCTGATCGTCGCCGTCATGGCCATGCTGGTGGCCTGCGCCGCCGCACTGGCGAGATAGGGGGTGACTCTGTGGACGATTCCGGAACCATATTTTACCAGCTTGAAAAAGACGCGCAGTATGCTCTGAACAGCCACAGCCGAAATCTGGTGTATCAGACATATGGCGCGGCAAAGATGGCCCGGCAGCTGGACGCCATCACGGCGCTGCAGTTTGACCGGCTGAATGAGATGCTGGTGGTCAAGGGTCTTAACGACCCCGCCCACTGCTATCTGGAGTAAGGAGGTATCCCATGCCTATCGTGATATCCCGGGAGACCGGGGCGGTCAAGGAAGCCCCTACATACACCCAGGAGCAGCTGGACAATGCCTGGGAGCAGGTCGCCAGAGCGTGGGCGGCTGCCAACAAGGACGCCCTCCGGCGTCTGGTGGATGAGTACGCCTCTGAGCCGTGTGGCGAATAACGCGGCATCCCACCGGGGCCTGGATGCGGTCTGAAGACCTCCCGCGGGCGCGTTGGGTTGGACCCTTCTCAACTGAAGGCCGGTTCGATTCCGGTCTCCCGGATACTCTTCTTTCTCACATGCCGGCACCCCGGAAAGACGGGGCCGCGGCGGGCGGAATCCCGCTACCATGCCCGCCGGGGATGATTCTCCCCGGAATGAAACCGCGTATCTGGCAGCGCGTCGATGGGTGGAACAGCCAGCAAGCAAACGAGGCCCGGCCTATTGGAAGGGGCGCGCCCTCCGCAAGGGTAGAACGCGGTGGCAATGCGGAAGTCAGTTACGCATGACAGCCGGGACAGACCGGCCGCGCGGGATAAGTACAACAAAGGAGGTGCCGATATGTGGCAGGTGGTGACTGAGAGTGGACTGGACGTATTCAGCGGAAGCAAGCCGCAGTGTAAAGCGTACATCCGGCAAGCTCTGAAAAAGGGATCTGAACCAGGATTCCTGAGAATCGTAAAAATCCGGAAGCCAACCGCTCGTGACGCTGAATAAAATCATTCGCGGGACAGGCTGGTACGGTACTGCACACATGCCGCGACCCGATGGCGTGGGCGTCGGGCTGGGTGAGATAGCACCCTCCCGCAGGGTGAAATCAAGCACCAGCCCGGCGGCATAGTGGGGTTCGAGTCCCCCTCGCGGTGAGTCTTGTAGTGCGACTCTTTTTATTTGTCATGCCGGGAGCCGGAGGGCGTACCGGGGGCCCTCCCATATGGGCAGCTGGCGCATGAGGATGCGCTCCCGCAGCACGGCGGGAGGGAGCAGGTTCGACTCCTGCGCTGCTCTCCACTTTATCCCGGAGAGGGTGAAAACTATGGACATCCGATACAAAGATCCACGGACGCGCTGCACAAAGTGCGGGAAGCTTCTGCCCACTGGGCGGAAACGGCTCTGTTATGCGTGCCGCCCGAATAAGCGGTACAAGACAGCCGTCGTGTCGCCCCCGGCGCCGCCGAAGCCCCGGTATACCTTTGAGGAGCAGGACGCACGGGCGGAAGCCCGGGGCCTTACCTATGGGCAGCTGGTGAATCTGGAGAACAACGGTTTGCCTCTGCCGCCGCTTCGGCGTTCGGTGAAATGGCCGTGGGACAGCCCTCACCGGGGCGAAGAACAAATTTAATAAAGGGGGCACTACAATGGCTGAACAGACCCCACGGGAGCAATTCTCCGCGTGGGCGAATATTCCCGCGCGCGTGCTGTTTGATCGGGAGATCAGTGATCGGGCGAAGCTCCTGTATGGGCTGATTTCCTGTATGTCCAACAGCTACGGGTTCGCGTTTGCCAAAAATTCGACGCTTATGCGGTACTTGAATGTGGAGGAAAGGAGTCTTCAGAGGACGCTCAAGCAGCTGCTGGACGGCGGCTACATACGGATTGAAGACGGGTCAGGCGGGCGCGGAACCCTTCGCAAAATCTTTACGGTGGATGTCTGCCCTCGAAACCCCGTCAATCCTGACGGGGTTAACCCCGCCAAATCTGACGGGGTTATAAATAATAATTGTAATAATAATAAAAGAAACAATAAAGCGAGAGCGCCGAAGGCGTATCTGACGGATCAGGAGCTGCTCGATTGGTTCAACAACTGGGCTGTCCGGCTGGACGCTGACCCAGAGGAAACGACGAAGCTCATCGGCGACCTGCACGCATTCGCGGAAATGCGCAAGGCCAAGAAGAAGCCCATCCTGACGGTGAACGCCGCCGGGCGGCACGCGAAGAAGCTGCTGGATTACTTGGCGGACTTCCCGGAGTATCGGCTCGCTGCCATGCGCTATGTACTGTCCCAGTCGGTTGAATCCAACTGGGAAAAGCTTTACCCCATCACGAAGCCGGACGATTTTAACCGCTGGCTGCATGATAACTACGGTGTCCAAGTTGGGCACGCGGAGCCGGAGGTGGAGTACTTTGAGTAGCGTTTCCTATGAAGCCTGGATGCAGGCGCAGCAGAGTGTCCTCGGCTCCGTCCTGATCGACGATCGGTGCGCGAGCTTCCTGGTGTTCGGCCTGGCAGAGGAAGATTTCTGCGAGAGTTACCGGTCGCTGTACCGGGCTATCCGGGAGCTGTACACCACCGGAAAGCCGGTTGACCCGGTCGCGGTGCTGAATGTCGTGGGCGACTCGTACAAGGATTTTATCGTCCAGCTGATGAACATTACCCCCACCGCCGCGAACTGCAAAATGTACGTGGATATCGTCAAGCAGCAGTCCCGGGTGCTGAAGCTTCGGGACACCGGGCTGGCGCTGTCCCGGATTTCCACGGAGGAGGAAGGCGCGGAGCTGCTCGCCAATGCCGCCTCTGAAACGGTGCGGGACGACGGAGACGTGTGGAGCCTGGCGCAGGGATTTTCCGACTGGATGCACCGATACCAGAAAAAGCCCGACTATCTGGACTGGTTTATCCCTCAGCTTCGGCGGATGATTCGGGCAGAGAAAAGCGACTACTTCATTGTGGGCGCTAGACCTTCGGCAGGTAAAAGCGCTTTTGCCCTTCAGGCGGCGCTGTACTGGGCAGTCGTGTGCAACAAGCGGGTGGGGTTCTTCTCCCACGAAACCAGCCGGGAGAAGCTGATGGACAGACTGGTCGCCTGCGCCTCCGGTGTCCCGATGGACGCAATCAAGGAGCGGACGCTGGATGATAAGCAGATGGAGGCCGTGTGCTCCATCTCGTCCCGGATCAACTCCGCGCCGCTGTTCCTGTTTTCCGCCGCCGGGCGTACCGTGCAGCAGATGCAGGATCGGGCGCTGTACAAGCGGCTGGACATCGTGATCGTGGATTATCTGCAAATCGTTGCCGCCCCGGGGAATGACGAATACACCCAGGTGACGGCGGTTTCCAAGGCGCTGCACACCATGTGCCAGCGGTTCGGGATCTTCTGCCTTGCGCTGTGCCAGCTGAGCCGGACGAAGACGGACAAGTCCGGCCACGCCCAGCGCCCCCGGCTGGAAGATCTCCGCTCCAGCGGCCAGATCGAGCAGGACGCCGACGGCGTATTCTTCCTTCACCCGCTGGATGAGCCGGACAAGCCCCGGGAGCTGATCATCGCCAAGAACAAGGACGGCGCTCTGAGCATTACGAAGCTGGCCTTTGACGGCGTGCGGCAGCAGTTCCGCTTCATTGGCAAGGGGCAGCAGCCGCTGAAGCCGTTTGACTATTCCAGCTATGTGATGCCGAGCCAAGTAGACCAATACCCCCAGCTGTGCATGGATGTGGAAACTCCGTTTGACGCAGAGCAGAAATAAATCACAAAATTCAAAGAAAGGGTGAAATTACATGAGAACAACCGCAATCTTAAACCTGAAGGGCGGCGTCGCCAAGACCGTGACCACGGTCAACATGGCCGCGATCCTTGCCCGGGACTACAAAGCCCGCGTGCTGCTGATCGATGCGGACTGCCAGTGCAACTGTACCGAATTTTTCGGCGGTGCCTCCGATAAGGGGACGCTGGCCGACATTCTCCGGCTGCCTGACAGCTACTCCGACCCCGTTACCTTCTGCGCCAACTGCATCCGGGGAACCACCGTGGACGGGGTCAACCTGATTCCCGGCGACGACAGCCTCATGGACTTAGATCTGAGCAAGGTGGAGCTGGGACGGGTGAGCATGAACGTGCTCCGGCAATTCGTGGAAGCAGCCAACGGGCTGTATGACTACATCCTCATCGACTGCCCGCCGGCTTTTAACGCTGCCAGTGCCGCTGCCCTTGTGGCTGCCGATGACATCATCATCCCCATCAAGCTGGACGCCTTTTCCCTCCGGGGCATGGGCAACCTGATGCGGCAGATCAGCAACATGCGGAAGATCAACCCGCGTCTGAAGCTTTCCGGGGTGCTGCCCACCATGTGGTACCGGGACGCGCAGATGCAGGATGCGGAAAAGATGCTGGCGGATGCGGGGCTGACGGTGTTCCCCCACATCCGGCGAAGCGACAAGGTTGACCGGATGACCTGGCAGCAGCGGCCGCTTCTGGCGACCAGCCCCAACAGCGCCGCCGGCGTGGATTACCGGCGTTTCGTGAAAGCTTACATGCGGGGAGGGAAGGAAAATGTTTGATCTTGCGGACGTGCTGAAGGGCGTGCCCAATTTGGGCACATCCCCGAAACAGCTGGAGTACATAAAGCGGGAGCTGATCGACCCAGACCCGAACAATTTCTACAGTCTGACGGGCATCGAGGAGCTGGCGGCAAATATCCAGCTGTGCGGATTGCAGCAGCCCATCCTTGTGCGCCCCATCGATGGCGGGCGGTACATGGTGGTTTCCGGGCACCGGCGCCGTGCAGCGATCGAGTTGCTGGCCGCGGAGGAACCGGAAAAGTGGGAGGAGATCTCCTGCCTGGTGGAGAGGGACGAGGCGTCCCCGGAGCTTCAGCAGCTGCGCCTGATCTACGCCAACGCCAATACCAGAACCATGACCGGCGCGGAGTTGGCAGAGCAGGCCGCTCAGGTGGAAAAGCTGCTGTATCAGCTGAAGGAGCAAGGATATGAGTTCCCTGGCCGGATGCGGGATCATGTGGCGCAGGCCATCAGCGTCAGCAAATCCAAATTGGCCAGGCTGAACGTTATCCGCAGTAAACTGATTCCCCAGTTTATGCGGCTCTGGGAAGCCGGAAGCTTGCGGGAAAGTGTGGCCTATACGCTGGCAGGACAGGTGCCCGCAAGGCAAAAGTCGGTATGGATTTCCCAGACGGATTCCGGGAAAAAGAAATTCCCTTGTACAGATGGATGGCTGGAGAGCATTTTCCACGAAATGGATCGCCTGGAACGGATCTGTAAGAAAACACCCTGTGCTATAAACCACACCTCCACCTGTGACCACCTCTATGTTCGGCTGAATCAGGCTTCCGGGCTGCCGCAATACTCCGCAATGTCCTGTCGCGGCTGCTGCCTTGACTGCTTCAATTTGGCGTCCTGCCGATACTCGTGTGAGTGGGCTGCCGATGCCAAGAAGGCTCTCCGGGATAAGGCTCGAGCAGACAGAAAACAGGCGGCAGCGGAACAGAAGGCTAAAGAGCAGCCGGAACGCGACCTTCTGGCTTTGGCGTACAACCGTGTTGGCAAGCTCAGAAAAGAGCGTAATATTTCCGCCGATGATTTCGTAACGACTTCTTTAGGGTGGCATTATGCACGGGACATGGAACGCCTTGCAGGCCTGGAGGACGGCTCGTCTGTCAGCCTGAGCGACCGGATGCCTGGATCTATTTGGGCTCGGGAGGCTAAGCGGCTGATCGAGACGGCTGATCTGCTGGGGTGCAGCATTGACTACATGCTTGGACGGACGGATGAAGTGAACCCCGCGAAAAATGTGCCCACTTTGGACACCGGATGGCGGACGGGCGAACCGGACAAGCCTGGTATCTACGTTGCTGTCTGCTACATGTCCGGCGCTCAGGAGCCTTTGCTTGACCGCTGGCATTGGGACGGAGAGCAGTGGCGACTTCGTTCTTCTGGCGGACTTCTCGCCAAGGAAGTTGATTGTTCGCCTCAGTTCTGGATTCCGGCGCCACCCGATGCTGGCTGCTGCATCACCGGCATGAGCGGCTCCGGGAGATGCGGCGCGGCGGCCTTCTGCTCGGAACCGGCAACGTGCTGCCTGCAATGCGATAAGGATGATTGCAATGGCCGCTGCGGATGGATTAAGGAGGGCAGCAATGAATAATTACATAGTCCGGGAAGCGTTCATAGACGGGGTGGCGAAAAGGTATTGCGCCACATGCAAGGAGCACGGCTGCGACCTGGACGGAGACTGGTGCCGTGATTGCGTGATCACTTGTGTGCTGAAAATGGTGCGAGATGCTCCCGCCGCCGACGTGGAGCCGGTGCGGAACGGGCGGTGGGAAGAGTGCGACTGGGTTGACGTGGACGAGCATGGGTTCGGTACAAGAAGAACCTTTAAGGCAGGATTGCGGTGCAGCCAGTGCGCTTGTGTTTTCAAAAAGGAGCTGCTTTGGAAACGAAACTGGTGCCCCAACTGCGGCGCAAAAATGGAAGGTGGTGCAGACGGATGATGCGGTGCAGCGCTGAAGCTTATTCCGTTTGTCCGTTCGCTTCCCATTGTGCGCCCCGAGCCGAGGCCACTTTCATGGAGGGCAGCGATTGCGACGCCTTCAACCAGCGAATTGACGACGCTATTGAAAAGATCATGCGTTCAGAGGATGATTCTGATTTTACAGGAGGATGCAAGCTGTGATAGACTTTTGGATTTTCTTGGCCTACGTCATCGGTATGGCAATCTGGCTGCGGCTGCTGGTGTTCCTGAATCATAAGTCTGGCGACATTTTCGGGCTTGACGGCGTGGGCTGTGGAACCTATCTCTGTGTTGTTTTTATTGCCGTGTGCTGGCCCTTTGCCGTCCCTGGTGTCTGTGCAGTTATCGTATTACATTGGTTCTTTGGGAGCCACGGGGAGGATCCCGATGGCTGACTACCCCTACACCGTAACAAATCCCTCCGGGGAGATCGTCTTGCAGGCGGCGGAAAGTTGCCGATATCCTCGGCTGGTTGAGCTGACATTGCTGGAGGCGGGCTACACTGTCCGCCTCCATGGAAAGAAAATCACGAAAACCGAAACGCGAAAGGAGATGCGCAAATGAAGCCGCTGAAAACCGGCGACCCCTGCCCGTGCTGCGGGATGCCCATAAAGTCTACCAATCCGGAAACGCTTCGCTTGCTGACCGATATCCGGGACTTTGGGTTCAGCCTGCGCGACGCTGAAAGAGCGGCGGCTCTTCTGAAGAAGGAACAGGAGGCTGCGGATGGCACGATGTGATTGGGAAATCATTTTCAAAGTCGAAAAGGCGCACCGTCTGGTAATGCCGTCCTTCGCCCGCGTCCTCCAGTGGCTTGCGGGCAACGGCGCGAAGTGTACCTCCATCTTCATCCGGAAACGGCAGAAGGAGGACAGCGATGGCTGAAGCGGTACTTATCAGCATCCGCCCGGAGTGGGCGGAGAAGATTCTGTTTGGAAAGAAGACACAGGAAGTTAGGAAGACACGGCCTTGTCTGGAAATGCCGTTTAAGTGCTACATCTACTACACGAAAAGTGCAATGATCGGGTTACGAGGAAAGCCCGGATATGTTGTCGGGGAGTTTGAGTGTGACAAGATCACATGGTTAACCCACATTGGCTTCACCGGGTGCCCTGGTATTAACCTAGTGGCCATGAAAGATCGCTATACGGTAGATAATTCCTTTAATCTTTCCGATAGTTGCCTAACGATAGGTCAGCTTGAGAAATACCTAGACGGCGAAGACGGGTACGCCTGGCACATTTCCCGCCTGAAAATCTATGATAAGCCGAAACCTCTGGGCGAGTTTACAGGTTTGCGCGCAACAAAATTCGGAGCAGCGTCCGTGAATCTTACTTGTCCACCACGGAGCTGGCGCTATGTTGAAGAGGAGGACAGCGATGGCTAAAAACGCAAAGGTCGTCGTGGGGCCGAACTTTTTGGCGCACTGGTATATCTACGACTTTCAGGTCTGCGAGGGACGGCCGGAGCTGCTGCGGACGATGGATTATATCAACCGGCACGGCTATGACCTGATCTCCGTCACCCAGTATCAGGAAACCTACACGGTATTCTTCCGCCGCCGTGCCTGCGGGTAGGGGGTGGTGGTATCAAGATACTCAGCACCATGCGAGCCGGGCGGGTCGTCCGGCAGGCACTCTACTCGCCCCGCGATCCTACCGTCAACACCCGGCGGCGGGCGATCAGCATTTCCGCCGAAGACAAGAAGCGGGCAAACCTGAAAACCAGCTATGAAAAGCTTCTGATGCTGGCGTGTGCGAATTTCCTCCCGGGCGACTGGTGGGTGACGCTCACCTACGATGATACGTTCCTCCCGGAGAGCCGGGAGGAATCCCGGAAGTACTGGCGCAAGTCCATGCGCTGGTATCGGAAGTACCGCAAGGACAACAAGGACGCGCTGCGCTATGTCTACTGCACCCAACTGACTACCAGCCGGGGCGGTCGGCGGCTCCACCACCATATGATTCTCCGGTACGAGGACGACATGGATCAGGAGAAGCTGGAATCCCTCTGGCAGTGGGGGCATGTGCATATGCGCAAACTCAAGGACTGGGACGAGATTCTGGACAAGGTCCACTACATGTGCCGGGAACCCCGCGAGCTTGGAGTCTACGTTCCCGGCGAACAGATGTGGACGGCAAGCCGGGGGCTTGTCCGGCCGCAGATTACCTACACAACATTTGATTCCGACGCGATTGATATCAGCGTTCCGTCAGGCTGTACCGCTCTGAGCGACCCGGTGCAGCTTCCCGGATACGGCGGATATAAGACCATCATTTACATTGAAAACATGTGACGAATAGGGGGTGCTTCCTCCTATATCGGCTGGAGGGAGGTACTAACCAATGGACACACAGAAACAAACTTTTTCGCGGCTATTGCATATTTCTCCCGCGTGTGGTAAAATAACGGAAACAAGGGAAAAAGCCTTGTGCCCGATATGCCGGAGGGGCGTGGTTGCCTACCTGCTGCCGGAGACGACAGCGAAGAATCTGCCGGTAAAATGCAAGCGCTGCGGCGCTGAGCTGATCGTGAATATTTCCCGAGTGCCTGTGCCTTGAGCCTGTGCCATGTATCGCAAGAGCGATGCTTGGTGCAGGCTTTTTCTTTTGCCCCGGAGGTGGCGTATGTTCGACTACAGCCGCAAAAACAAACGCTGGCGGAAACTGCGCCAGCTGGCTCTGCGCCGGGATAAGGGCTACTGCCGGGAGGCGGCTCGGTATGGAAAGCGCGTCCCGGCCACGGTGGTGCATCACATCTGGCCGGCAGAGGACTACCCAGAATATGCCTACTGCCTGTGGAACCTGGTCAGTCTCACCAGCTCGGCCCATGACGCCATGCACGACCGGGATACGCGAAAGCTCACGGCGCTGGGGCTTTCCTGGAAAAATCGCACCCCCCCACCCCCTTCCGCCGAATTTTAGGGACGCTTACAGCTGGGCGGGGAACTCCTTTCACACGCGGCGGCGAAATTTTTCAAAAAATTTTTGCGCCGCATAGTACCCGGGCGCGTATGCGGCCACGATGCGCACATGGAACGCGGACGCGGAACCCGGACACGGTACACGGAGGTGACGAAAATGGCAAAAGAGCAGCAATATATCCAGCAGCTGACAGATCTGGGCGTCTACGACCCGGCCTTTGACGGCGCAATCCACGTGCTTTGCATCCAGGAGCGGGAGCTGAGCCGGGCAATGAAAGAATGGAAGGCCACGGCGCCGGATCCGAAGACCGCGCCGTCCATCACGGACCCGCTGTACGCGGAAATTTCCAAGCTTCGCCGGGATATTCTGGCGCGTCAGGATTCCCTCGGCTTAACGCCGAAGGGATTGCAGCGGCTCCGGCGTCAGGCCGCCCCCTCCGGGGATGTCGCTGCGCCTGCATCTTCCGCAAATCCGATGCTGTCCCAGCTGCTGGACGGCATCCGGGGGAATCACAATGGCGGCACCCCATGAGTCCATCGTCCTGGATTACGCCCGGGACACCGTTGACAGCCCGGACGCCTGCCTGGATACACAGGCAGCTGCCCGCCGGTACCTTGCCGACCTGCGAAACCCCATGTGGAACTTCCGCACCGGCATGGCGGAAACCATTATCGAGATCATCGAAAGCCTGTTTTGTCACCAGCAGGGCGAGGATTTGCTGGGGCGTCCCCTTCGGGGCAAGCCCCTGATACTGGAACCCTTCCAGCTATTCGTGATCTACAACGTCTGCGGCTTCTTCTACCCCGGCACCGACCTCCGGCGTTTCCAGGAAGTGCTTGCGATGTTGGCGCGGAAGAACGGAAAGACGCCCTTCGCCACATCCTTCTGCTGGGCGGTGGGCCTCTGGTACGCCCGTTCCTTCAGCAAGATCAAAACCGTGTCCGGCTCTATGAAGCAGAACATGGAGGGCTTCGGTTTTCTTCGCTATAACCTCCGCCGGCTGGGGCTGACCATGGACATTGACCCCGCTCACGGCCTGCGGATGCTGGACAGCTCCCTCGGTCATAGCTTTGAAGGCCCGATCTGGGATGGGCAGATTTCTTTTGAAGCGCTTGCCTACAAACCGGACGTGTTTGACGCCTTCAACGCAAACGTTGTCCTGCTGGATGAGCTGGAACTGTACAAGAACGCCATCCCTTATGGCCGTCTGAAGGACGCCACGAAGGCATACGGCAACAAGCTCATCATGGCGGTCACCACGGCGGGTGACGACGGTACCGGCTTTTGCGCCCAGCGTGTTTCCTACTGCTCCAAAATCGCACGGGGCGAGATCACGGGCGCGGATGCAGACCGGATCTTCGCTTTTATCGCCCGCGCCGACCCGGATCCGGACACCGACGAGGTGAATTACCTGGATCCCGCCAACTGGCGCAAGGCTAACCCCAACTGGGGCGTGACAATTCGCCCCTCGGACATGGAAGCGTCCGCATTGCAGGCGCAAAATGACCCGCAGATGCGCAAAGAATTCCTGACGCGCTCCCTGAATGTGTTCGTTTCGTCCTTCCGGGCGTGGTTTACGTTGGATGAATTCATCCATTCCGATTCTCACTATGATTTCAGCCAGTCGCAGCTGGCGCGGCTGGTGAAATCCTGGTATGGCGGCGCGGATTTGTCCAAACTGCACGACCTGACCGCCGCCTGCATTGTCGGCGAGATTCCAGCGAAGGCCGCCGCGACGGCGGGCTGGACGCCGAAAGAGGACGTGCTGGTCATCGTCCCCCATTGCTGGTTCCCAGTGGTGGCGGCCGCCGAGAAGGCGGACAAAGACAGCATCCCGCTGTTCGGCTGGCGGGATGACGGCTGGCTGGACATGCCCAACGAGCCGTCCATGGACCCCACGGAACCGGTAAAGCAATTCCAGCTGTGGAAAAAGTCCGGCTTTGCGATCAAAAAAGTCGGCCATGACCGAAAATTTGCCCGCCCTTACTACGCAGCCATGAAGAAAGCCCACTTCACCGTAGTCGATCAGCCTCAGCTGTCGATTGCCAAGAGTGAGGGGCTTCGCTACATCGAGCATAAGGCGAAAATCGGCTGCCTGTACTACTGCCACGCGGAACCCTTTGCCTACTGCGTTCAGAATGTCCGCGGGCAGGAGAAGCAGGACGACGTAGTTGTTTACGATAAGATTTCCCCCACTTCCCGGATTGACGTCTTCGACGCCGCCGTGTTTGCTACCATCCGTATGCTGATCGATACCGGCAAGGCTGCCGATGCAGCCGCCTGGTTCGGCGATGACTGATTGTGCCCAAATTGGGCACAAAGAAAGGATTTGATTATGCCGCTTTTCAAACGCCGCTCCCGTGAGCCGCCCACAATGCTGGGCTACTGGCTCCGATCTTCCGGGGACTGCCCGGTGGGCTATCACCGACTGCTGGACACCCCGGAGGTGGCCGCCTGCATCAGCCGCATTTCCGCCATCATTTCCAGCGTTCCCATCTACCTGATGGAAAACACCCGCAAGGGCGACGTCCGCGTCCACGACGGCCTGAGCCGCCTGGTGGATATCGACCCCTGGCCGGGAATGGCGACCCGCTCCGGCTGGATGGACTGGATTGTCTCCACCATGCTGGGGGAGGGCGACGGCAATGCGTTCGTCCTGCCACAGATCGAGGGCGGCCGTTTCTCGGCGCTGGTTCCAATGCCAGGCGCGTCGGCCATTCCCGGAAACACGCCGGATGACTACCGGGTCAGCTGGCGCGGGGTGCTCTACCATCCCACCGAGGTGCTCCACTTCCGCCTGTTCTCCGATCCGGTCACCCCCTGGCAGGGGCGCGGGTATCGGTTTTCTCTTCAGACGGTGGTGGATTCCCTGCAAAACTCCGCAGCCGTTCGCAGAAGCCTGACGTCCCCGGACTACGCGCCGCCGCTGTGTGTGTTCGTCAACTCAGACGCCGACCTTTCGGACGAAGGCAAACGGGACAAGTTCCGGGAATCCTACCTCAGCGATTCCCGGGACGGCAAGCCCTGGATACTCCCGGCGGATCTGGTGAAGGTCGAACAGGTGAAGCCCCTCTCCCTGACGGACCTTGCTATCAAGGACACCGTGGAGCTGGACAAGCGCACCGTAGCGTCCATCCTCGGTGTGCCGCCCTACTTCGTGGGTATCGGCGACTACAGCGCCGCCGCTCATAACGGCTTCATCCGGACGGAGGGCGTACACATTGCCTCGGTGATCGAGCAGCAGCTCACCCAGAAGCTTCTGGAAAACGAGCGCCGGTACTTCAAGGTTTCCCGCCGCCGGCTGTATGACTACGATCTAAAGACCCTGATCGACATCGACAACTCCATGGCCGACCGGGGCTATCTAAACGGCGATGAAGTCCGGGAGGATGCCGACCGCGACCCCGTGGGACTTACCGAGTACAAGGTGCTTGAAAACTACATTCCTTATGATATGTCCGGTAACCAGCTGAAGCTGGCCCCGAAGGAGGACAAAACCAATGCCTGATAAAGCTTTCCGCAGCCGCCGGACAGAGTTCCGGGCGGCAGACCCGGCAGAAGGTCAGCCCATGACCCTCTCCGGCTATTTCGTGGTTTTTGGGCAGCCCTACTACATCGACGATTGGTGCGAGGAAGTCGTTGACCGGCACGCCTTCGACGATGCCGACATGACCGACGTCCGGGCGCTCATTGACCACGACCCCCGGCTGTGCCTTGGCCGGCACAATGACAACGTGGAGACCCTGGAATTTTCCATTGACGATACAGGACTTTTCGCAACCATCCAGATCAACCCTGACGACACGGACGCCCTGTCCCTGCGTGCCCGCGTCCTGCGTGGTGACGTCGATCAGGCTTCCTTTGGATTTGAGGAGTCCTCCGTTGAGTACACCGATCTCCCCGATGGGCGCGTCCGGCGCACCATTCGGAAGATCTCCAAGCTCTGGGAGGTTTCGGTCTGCACATTCCCCGCATACGAACAAACCTACGTTTCCGCCCGTTCCGCCTCCGGGGACGCCCTGCGGCGCAGCGTGCTGGAACACCGGAAAACCAAACTGAAAAGGAGATTAAAACACCATGGCAAAAAATAAGCTGCTGCTGAAAAAGCAGCGTTCCCTGAAAGCCAAGAAGCTCACCGAGCTGCGCACCCGTGCCAAGCAGCTCCGGGCGCAGGAGGATGAACTCGCCCAGCAGCTGGCGGCCGTCGAGGACGCCATCCCCGAAGATCTGGAGCAGCAGATCACCGAAGTGACCGACGCCCAGACGGAGGTCAATGACCAGATCGGCACCCTCGTGGATGAGCTGGCTGACCTGGACGCCCTCATTGCCGAGGTCGATGCCGGCGAGCCTGCCCCCGAGGACGATCCTCCCGCCGATCCCCCTGCCCGTTCCCGTACCCCTGCGGCGACCGCTCCCGAGTCCGGACGCTTCCGCAGCCGTTCCCGCTGCTTCGCGTCCCGCACCCAGCGTGATGCGTTCTATGCTTCCTCTCCCGTCAAGACGTTCCTTCAGCGGATCCGTGATCTGGCTTCCCGCGGCGTCCGCAGCGTTACCGGCGCTCAGCTGACGATTCCCAAGGAAGTTCTGGATATTCTCCGGGACAACCTGAACCAGTATTCCAAGCTGATCTCCAAGGTTCGCCTGCGCTCCGTCAGCGGTGAAGCTCGGCAGAACATCATCGGCAAATGCCCCGAGGGCATCTGGATGGAAATGGCCGGCGCTCTCAATAGCCTGGAGTTCCGTATTTCCGAGATCGAGACGGACGGCTACAAGGTTGGCGGCTTCATCGTCATCGACAACTACATCCTGAAGGACTCCGACATCGCCCTGGGCGAGGAGATCATGTACATGCTGGGTCAGTCCATCGGCTACGCCCTGGACAAGGCCATCGTCTTCGGTCTGGGTCCCAATTCCAAGATGCCTGTGGGCATCATGACCCGGCTGGCTCAGACTGCGCAGCCTGCATACTGGGGTGACAACCAGGGCGACTGGGTTGACCTGCATTCCTCCAACGTCCTGAAACTCAACCTGGCGTCCGCGAACGGCACGGCTTTCTTTATCCCGCTGCTTCAGGCACTGGCCAAGGCGAAGCCCACCTTCACCACGGACGGGAAAGTTTGGATCATGAATGATCTGACCCGTCAGGATCTCCAGATCCGCGCCCTGGAATTTAACTCCAACGCGGCGCTACTGTCTGGTATTGAAAACACCATGCCCGTCATCGGCGGCGAGATCATCACCCTGGAGTTCATGCCCGATCACATGATCTGCGGCGGCTACTGCGGCGAGTACCTGCTGGTGGAGCGCGAGGGCGGCACCTTCGCTTCCTCCGACATTCCCTTCTTCCTCCAGGACAAGACGGTATACAAGGGTACAGCCCGGTACGACGGCCAGCCTGTTTCCGGCGAGGCGTTCGTGGGCGCGACCTACGACAATACCGAGGTGACCACCACCATGCGCTTTGCCCCGGACTACGTGAACACTCCCGCCAACTCCCTGGTGGTGACCTCCGCCGCAGGCGCTGAGTCCGGCGAGACCAAGCTGACCGTGGCGGGTGCCGTCAGCGCCTCCAACACCTTCAAGGCATTCGTGGGCGCTCCCGCCGCTGTTGCGAAGGGCGACGTCCCCGGTAAGGGCTGGACGACCATCGTCTCCGGCACCACGAGCATTGCCGCGCCTACCGGCTCCGGCGTCACGGTGGTGGAGCTGGACGAGAACGGCCGCGTGATCTCCATCGGCTACTGTGCCAGCGTGACCGCCAAGACCTGATAATTCCCGCGCCGGGGTCTGACCGCCCCGGCGCACCGTGAAAGGAGTAACCAATGGCAATTCAGAAAAGTATCGTAAAAATGCCGCTGGGTATGCAGACGCTTGACTTCTGGCCGATCAAGGCAGAGCCCGCAAGCCGCCACCCCACCTATGACGAATCCATCAATCTGGGCGCTGCCGTCAAGGGCTATCTGTCCATCACCACAGCGTCCGCGTCCATCCCTGGCGACGATATCACACAGGTGGAAGATGAGGTGTTTGTCTCTGCCCAGCTGGATACCGAAACAACCATGTCCGAGCTGTCCGTCAACGCCACGTTGTTCGGGCATACCTACACCGAAGCGACCGGCAGTGATAAGGGCGGCATGGAAAGCAAAAGCTCTGACCGGGCGACGCCCGGCGGCCTGAGCTTTATCGAGCCGATCCTGACGAAAACGAAATCCATCATCTACCGCGCGACCTGCCTGCGCAAAGCTCAAGCCATGCCTTCCTCCGAGAAGCAGGAGGCCGATACCAAGAAGCAGGGCGAGCTCAGCCCCAAGAACAATGCCGTCTCCTTCAAGGTGATGGAGGATAATCTTTCCAGCTGGCGTATGCAGCAGGATTTTGAGACGCTGACCGAAGCCAAGGCTTACATTGCCGGAATTTTCGTCGCGGCCACTGCTGGCGGCGGTTAATGTTCACACCATACAGGCCGGCACTTTGCCGGCCTGCTTCGTAGAATGGAGGCCACTATGGCTGATAATCTCAAATTCTCAGACGCAGCGCTCGCCCTGTTGAAAGCCAACCTGGGCTATTACGATTCTACCATCCCGGCGGATCTGCTGAAGTACCTGACGTATCTGCTTACCTATGCGCTGGGTTCCTTCGCCGGTATGGGTATCGTCCTGGCTCCCGGCGTGCTGGAGGATGACATGGATCAAATGACCTATGCCGCGTACCTCTACCGGCATGGCGTCACCGGCGCGGGAAAGACGGAGATGCTCCGGCAGATCATCCGGGATCGGAAGGTGCGCGCCGCGACCGGAGAGGAGGCGGCAACGTGATCTACGACAAGCCCGTTTCTTTGCTTTCCATGCCGGACACCACGGGCATTCCCTCGCCGGGGTGCCTCGTCCCGGTGTTCGACGCATGGTGCGCAGAGAAGACCGTCTATGCGAAACGCTTCTGGGAGGCCGTGGCCAACGGCAGCCGGGTGGACAAGCTGGTGGAGCTGCCCCTGCATCGGGACGTACCCGCTGCCGGTTATGCCCGGCTGGGCGGCCACACCTACCGGGTGGAGCAGACCCAGACCGGGGAGGACGGCGACGGCCTGCCGGTCACGTGGCTGAGCCTGATGCGAATGGAGGATGCTTATGACGCTTACTGAATTTTCCGACGCTCTGAAAGCGGCGGTTCCTGCCAGCTACCAGAGCGCCGCCCCGGCAGGCGTTCGTCCCTGCGTGGTGTGGTCGGCCTACGGCTCCCGGACGCTGGACGGCGACGACCGCACCCAGACGGCGATTTCCAAGGTGCAGCTGGACATTCTGGCCGCGAAATTTCCCGACCCCATCATCGACGCGGTGACGGATCTGCTGTACGAGCTGGAGCTGCCCTATTCCGATCAGGGCAGTAGCTACGATCCGGATTACGGCTGTTTCCGGACGATTCTTCAGACGGAGGTGGCATGAGTGGCATCGTTCAAATATAACGGAGTTGACGCACTGGACCTCACCTTCGAAAAGATGGCGAATCTTTCTGGGGATGATCTCCTGCGTATTATCCGTCCGGGTGCAGAACTCCTTCGGGAGCGTCTGATTGAAAAAGTGCGTGCGATATTTACCCAGAGATCCGGTTCACTGGCAAACTCCTTCAAACTGAAAGAACGCGTATGGGCGGACGGCGCGGGGATCTCCGTGCTTCCTACGGGCAAACATCCGAAAAGCAGCACCGGAAAACGGCGGTCGAATGGTAGCTATCAGGGTACTAATGCGGAAGTTGCCTTTATTCTGGAATACGGCTCGCCTCGTATCGGCGCGACGCACTTCATGGAGAATACCGCAGAAGAGTCCGAACAGGAAGTCTACAATGCAATGGACGCGGAATTGACCCAGATTTTGCGTGAACGCGGATTGTGAGGAAACATGAAACATATTGACTTTGAATTTAACGGAAAGACTTACGCCTTGTCATTCACGGCGGAAGCGCTTTTCACTATCTATGATAAGTTCGGCTATACCGCTGATATTCTTGGCACCACCCACGTTCTGGAGCCTACTCTGGAGGGCTGGAAAAACTGCTGCTGGCTGGCGGCACTCATGGCGTCACAGGGAGAGCTTCAGCGGCGGCACCGTGGGGAATCGCCCCAGCAGATGCTCACCCTGGAGGAACTGCGTACCGGCTTTATGGCCGCCGACAGCGTCCTCCTCCGGCAGGCCGTCCGGGACGCGCTGGAGCAGGGCTTCCACCGGGATATTCCGAAGCCGGATGAAGACGAGGAGGTGAACCTCGTTCTTCTGGAACGGGAGGAAGCCGAAAAAAAAGCCAGGGCGGCGGCCCTACGCGAATCTATTTCCTGGCTGCGGCGGCTGTTCGGCTTCACCTCAGCACCAAAGAAGCCCTGATGCTCACCCCCGGTATGTTCTCGGACTTGATGGAGGTGCTGACGCCCAGAGAGGAGGCACGCAGTGGCGACTAGACAAATTGCAACAGAAATTGTCCTTGGCGGCGAAAAGGAATTTAACTCCGCCATGACGGCGATCAACAGCAATCTGAAAACGCTCCGTACCGATATGGCGGCCACGTCCGCCGAATTCGATGGGAACGCCGACAGCATCGACGCTCTGACCTCCAAACAGAAGATACTCGCGGAGACGGCCGCCCAGAATGATGCAAAGGTTGACGCTTTACGTCAGCGCTATGAGCATCTGAAGGCGACCCTTGGGGAAGACGCTGCTGCAACGGATAAAGCAAAGCAAGCCCTGAATCAAGCTATAGTTGCTCAGCAGAAAGCCGCCAAGGCCGCAAAAGAAAATGCCGATGCTCTGGAAGCTGCCCAGAAGGCCGCCAGAGAGGAAGCGGCGGCGCAGGAGGCAGCCAATAAGTCTGCCAGTGCCTACACTCCCGTCACCCAGAAGGCCGCCGGTGCGGCCAAAACGTTCGGAAGCTCCCTGAAAGCGTTCGGGAGCAAAGTCAAGGACTCGGCCACAGAAGTCAAGGCCGCCGCTCATCATGTTCCTGTTTTGGGCGAAGCTCTGGACGTGGTGGGTGCCGCCGGAAAGGTGGCAAAGGTCGGCCTGCACGCCGCCGGGACGGCCGCCAAGGCCGTCGGCACGGCTTCGGTCACGGCGGCCAAGGGAGTCGCGTCCGCGTCCGCTGCCATGGCCAAGGGCTTCGGTACCGTCGCCGCTGGTGCGGCCAAGGGGCTTGCCGTGGCCACGGCTGCCGCCGCTGCCATGGGTACGGCCGTCATCACCACCATGGCTTCCTTCGCGAAGGAAGCCGCTGAGGCGGCGCAGGCGGCCAAGGACGCGGGCGAAACCCTCAGTGAATCCCAGGAGAAGTGGCTGGCCTACTCCGAAAGCCTGAGCGGGCTGGACGCCTCCGTGGCCAGCGCAAAAAGCGCCCTGGGCGGCATCCTCCTGCCGATGCTCAGCGATCTGTCTGCCCAAGGCGCTGAGTTCCTGAACAGCTTCGCCGCCGACATGGAGGCAGCCGGCACGGATACCGCGGCGCAGACCCAGGTGATAACGGACTACATCGTCAAGGGCGCGTCCATGATTAAGGAGCAGCTGCCCCAGTATCTCGAAGCAGGCAAGGCTATTCTCAGCGGGCTGGTTGACGGTCTGGGGGAGGCTTCCCCTGAGTTGATCGATATGGGGTTGGATCTGGTGCTGGAGCTGGTGGACGGCATTGCGGACGCTGCGCCGGATATGGCGCAGGGTGCTGCGGATCTGATCACCCGGCTGATCACCGGTCTTTCCAGCCGCGCCCCGGAGCTGTCTAAGGCGGCTCTTTCCGTGGTCACGGCACTGCTGTCCGGCCTGACGCAGAATGGATCTTCCATCGTAGACGGCGGCCGGGAGCTTATCATGGCACTGGTTCAGGGACTGAGCGACGAAGGGCCCGAGCTTCTTGACATAGGGCTTGACCTCGTGGAGGAGCTTCTGACCGGTATCATTGATTCCGCGCCCCAGCTGGCGGAGACCGCCGTGGAGCTGGTGGGGCAGCTCATCCAGGGGCTAGCGGACAGAGGCCCGGATCTGATCACTTCGGCCGTCGGCATGGTTTCCGAGCTGATTTCCGGCTTGGGTCAGGCCGCACCGGAAATGATTCCGGCCGCTGTTCAGCTTGTCACCCAGCTGCTCACCGCCCTAGTTGATTCCGCCCCGCAGCTGCTGGAAGCCGGTGTCGAGCTGGTTCTCGGACTGATTCAGGGCATTTTCAACAGCTTGGGCGATATCGGCAACGCCGTGGACAATATCGTCACGACCTTCATGGACGCCATGGCCAACAGCGACAGTAAATTCCTTCAGGTTGGCTCAAACATGATCCGGGGAATCTGGAACGGCATTAAGAGCGCAACCGAATGGCTGTACAATTTGCTCTCCGGATGGGTGGATGATACCGTTGGCTGGATTAAATCCAAGTTTGGCATCAAGTCCCCATCCAAGGTGATGGAGCAGGAGGTCGGCATCTGGATGGCGCGGGGCATCGGCTCCAGATTTACGAAGGAAATGCGCCTGGTCAACGCCCAGCTGGCGGACGCCATTGATACCTCCTTCGATGTCCCCCAGCTGAACGGCTCCCGCCGGGCGCGGAATGTCGCCGTTGCCACGGCCGGCGGCAAAACCGTGAATCTCACGATCTACACGCAGAAGCTGACCGACGCTGATATTTCCATGCTGCTGAACCTGGTCAACGAGAAATTGGGAGAGGATCTATGAGACGGATACGAAAAGTTTATCTGCAAAACGCAGCGGGCGACCGCTGGGGACTGAACGGCGAAAATGGCGTGTATGTGTCCTCTCTGGCCGGATTTGGCTATACATTATCGCCCACCTATGCAGACCTCACCCGGGGCTTTTTCCTCGCCGTCAGCGGCGAGAGCGAGCCGCAGGGGACAGTTCCTTTCACGGTGTACTTTACTCGGAACGCCTACGCAGTTTACCAGTCCTTCGTAGACTGGCTGGCCGCTGCCGGCACGGTCATCCTCTGCTACAATCCCACGGGCGACCAGGAATACCGGCGGGATGTGGACGTCAATTTCCTTCAGAAGGGCGAGTTGAACGAGGTTGGCTGGCTGGAAGTCCCCAGCAGCTTTTACGTAAAGACCCCGTGGTATAAGCCCTATGCAACGACCCTTTCCCTGGAGACCGCAGGGGGCGACAGCAGCAAGCGCTACGACTATATCTATGACAGCAGCTTAATGTATGGCGTCGACAGCTCCGGCTCTCTGGCGGGGGAGCTTCGCGGCGGCGGGCATATCCCCGGGTCTCTGGAACTGAGCTACTACGGCGCAATCACCAACCCCAAAATCAGGATGGTCGGCAACTTCAGCGGCAAGACCTTCGGCATCTGCTCCGTTACGGCGGTTCTGATTGCCTCTGATCGGCTGGAATATTCCAGCCGGCGGGAACAGTCCTATGTCCGAAAAGTCTCCGCAGACGGGACGGTGACGGACTTGCTGGACTCCCTGGATTTGAGCACCACGCCGTTTCCCCATATTCCGGTGGATGAACCCGTGACCATCTCCATTGAGGCGGACGCGGCCTTCACCGGCACTGCGGATCTCACCCTATTCTACTACTACAGGAGCGTATGATATGTGGGCCTTCGTAAAGAGCTTTGCAACCTACCGGACAGTCAAGATGGCCGCTGTCATCGCCTCTGCGCTGACGCTGGACAGTCTCAGCGCAGAGAACAGCACCGTCACAGTGGTGGGCACTGACATCGGCCAGAGCGACGCCGGGAACTGGCTGGTGATCGATGGTCAGGTGTATTCGATATCCGTGGTGAAGCCCCAGACCGACCGGACGCTGCTGACCCTCGTCTCCCCGCTGGACGTATTCTCCCGCTTGCTGGAATTATTTGAGCAGACGACCACCCAGACAGTGGGCAACTTCATCGCCCAGCAGCTGGACGAGCACTGGATCTCCTGCACGGATGCGGCCTATGCGCTGCCGTATCTGGTTGTGTCCAATTTGGACACAACGGTCTTTTCGCCTCCGGAGCTGGACAAGGACGGCTGCTATAAACTGGCCGACTATGCCAGGCTCATGCGGCGAAGCTACCGCACCACGATGCGCTTCTCCGATGCAGGGGACTCCCTGGTCTGCCTGATCGACACCCCGCCTGTGGAAGACCACAACGTCAGCTTTGACGACGGCCGCAGCCAGCTGCAAAGCCTGGACTACTCGTCCTCCGGCACGGCCAAGCTGACGGTGCTGTGCGATGTGGATACCGGCGAAAAAGACGATGCTGGTGAGCCTATCCTCTTTCGTCAGAGAAGCACCTGGTATCTGGCCGAGGACGGCACGGTATCCCAGACGATACCCGCCCGCCGTGCTTCAGGAACATGGAGCACCATATCCGTAAACAAACCAGAGGACGTGGAGACAAAGGTCATCGAGACCTTTGCAAAGAATAAGTCCAGCCACAAACTGGAATTCTGGAGCACCCTGGATCTCAGCGTCCAGGACAACTGCACATTCTTCGCCTACGGCGAGATTCTCCGCTCTTACATCTCCTACAAGCGCAAGAGCAGCGAGGACTCCCGTTATTATTACAAGTCCGGCGAACTGGCCACTACGGCCACAGAAAAATTGAGAGGAGTAATCAAATGAGTGCGAATTTTACCGGTGTGACATTCCCCAATCAGAAGGTGACCCCGGCCAACGATGCGGTTATCCGCCGCGCCATCTTTGACGACGGCATCCTGACCGGCTGTGATCTGAGCTATTCCGGTTCTACGCTTACGATGACGGCGGGGCAGCTCATGATCTGCGGGCGTCAGATCATCCACCCGTCGTCCCAGAACTGGGCAGTAACCGAGGCAACTTCCGGGTATGCCCGGCTGGTGCTGACGATCGACGTCACCCGTACCAGCACGAAGGACACCTTTGATCAGGTGGTGGACGAAATCCAGTATGCTACGGATGCGAACGGATTTGCTGATTTGACCACGGCCGACATCAACGCTACGGGCACCAGATATCAGGTAGCCGTTTGCGTGGTGTCTCTGGGGCCTGGCGGTATTACCGGAATTGCAAGCAAGCTTGACATGACGGAGGGTGGTGGGGCGGGAGGCGTTTTGACGGTTACGGTGATTCCTGGGGAACTGGTGACGGTTTCCCACGGTGATAAATCGCAGACAAAGGCTGCAAACGCCAGCGGCGTGGCGGTATTCAAGGGGTTGACGGCCGGAGCGTGGACGGTAGCTGTCACCAGAAATGGCAAGCCGACTGCGAAAACCGTGATCGTCGTGACAGATTATTCCGTATCGATTCCTCTTAGTACTATCCCTGAATTCACCTATACCGGCGACTACGAGATCGTCAACGATTCCGACGAGCCTATCGCCGTATCTGAGGGCAACTGGAAAATCCGCTTCCTAACCTCCGGTACGCTGACGTTTACCAATCTCAACGGTGCAGAAAACGGTATCGACGTCTTTCTCGTTGGGGGAGGAGGAAGCGGTGCTGGTGGCGGTTCAAATAGTGATGACGGAGGTTATGTGCAGGGGGCAGGTGCTGGTGGTGGCTACACAAAAACTACTAAAAATGTTGCTGTTGAAGTAGATACGGAGTACACCATCACTATTGGCTCAGGGGGTATCGGGCATGCTGCTTACAGAACGAATGGGAAATCAGGTGGAACCACATCTGCGTTCGGTCAATCGGCACTTGGCGGTTCAGGCGGCAATGCAAATTGTCATGGTGGCAACGGGGGATCTGGTGGCGGTGCTGCTGGATTTGGTTCTAATGATCGCGGGGCAGCTGGCGGTATGGACGGCTCCAATGGTGGTTCTGTTGATTCAATGCCCGGTGGTAAAGGGCAGGGTACCACCACAAGAGAATTTGGCGAAGAGAACGGCAAACTATACTCCTCTGGGGGTGATGGATACAAGAGTCCTCCCACGGCAAGAGATGCAAATTCAGGGAATGGTGGCCACGGCAATGGCTACGGAGAAAACAAAGATGGTGCTGGTGGTTCTGGAATCGCAATCATCCGCAATGCAAGGGGGGCTGCATAATGGCAAAGAGTATGGCACTTATCAAAAACGGCACTATAACCAACATGCTATGGTGTTCCGATTCTGAACCGGAAACGGCCTCCCTTATCAACCCCACAGACCGTCCCGTGGCTATCGGCGATACCTACAGTGACGGCAAATTCTACCGGGATGGTACGGAAATCCTCACCCCGCTGGAAGAGGCACTGAAGAAGAACGCCGAATACGAAGGCGCTCTATCAGAAATTGAAACCGCTTTGGGGGTGACCACGTGACCATCGAAGAACGGAAGCAGAGAATCCTTGCGAAAATCGCGGAAATGAAGGC
>OLPI01000538.1_pt1 | contig 36280 bp, 35 predicted proteins | sample 1672361 | NCBI WGS metagenome assembly OLPI01 (sample SAMEA3136675, study PRJEB25190) | human gut metagenome
AGTTGCTCAAACAGAAAAAAATGAAGTAAAAGTAGAAGAAAATTATAAAATCATAAAAGCTCCAATGGTTGGAACATTTTATGGAAGTTCATCACCAAAGGCCGAGCCATTTGTAAAAATAGGCGATAAAGTAAAAAAAGGTCAAGTAGTATGTATTGTAGAAGCAATGAAATTGATGAATGAAGTAGAATCAGAATTTGATGGAGAGATAGTAGAGATTTGTAAGAAAGATGAAGAAATGGTTGAATATGGAGAAATTTTATTCAAAATAAAATAGGTTAAAGGAGAAGACGATGTTAGATATAAAAGAAATTGAAAAAATAATTCCACAAAGGGCTCCTTTTTTAATGATAGATAAAGTAGAAGAATATGTTCCAGGAGAAAGTGCTATTGCATATAAAAATGTAAATATTAATGAATGGTATTTTCAAGGACACTTTCCTGGAAATCCAATAATGCCAGGAGTACTTATAACAGAAGCTTTAGCACAAACAGGAGCAGTGGCAATATTAAGTATGGAAGAAAATGAAGGCAAAAATGCTTTGTTTGGTGGAATTGATAAAATGAAATTTAAAAAACGAGTTGTACCAGGAGATAAATTGAAATTGGAAGTTAAAATTATTAAAAGAAAAGGTCCAATAGGCATCGGAGAAGCGGTTGCTACTTGTGGAGAAAAGATTGTAGCTAGAGGAGAACTTACATTTGCGGTTGTATAAAAAAGACCACTCAGGTTTAAAATACGCTTGAGTGGTAGAAATTGTTTTTATACTGTCTTTGGGGAGTTATCTTGTTCATTTTTCAAACTGTAATAAGATGAAAAAAACTCGAAAAATTCCGGTCCCATAGAGACACATATTTCTGCTGCATCCATATCTGAAAATTTTTCCATTTTCAGAGTAAGGCAAAGCCATCCGAGAAAAGCATTCGGAGTGTCTGCAACTTTTAAAGCATCGGAAGCCCGATTTTTAAAGTTTTCCTTTTCTTCTTCAGTTGCAATTTTAAAAGTGTTTACAATTTCTAACATAATGTTACCTCCTTTAAGTTGATAAAATCATTATACCACATTTTAGAGAAGATGTAAAACTTTACAAAAATAGATATAAAAAACAATATATTGTAAAGAAAGGAATAGTACCAAATATGAACAAAATATTAATAGCCAATAGAGGCGAAATAGCTGTAAGAATAATAAGAGCATGTAAAGAAATGAATATAAAAACAGTAGCGGTTTACTCAGAAGCTGATAAAGATAGCCTTCATACACGATTAGCAGATGAAGCGATATGTATAGGTCCAGCAAACTCTAATAAAAGCTACTTAAATTATAAAAATATAATAGAAGCCGCATATATAACAGGAGCAGATAGTATACACCCAGGTTTTGGATTTCTTTCTGAGAATAGCCAGTTTGCAAAAATATGTGAGGAATCAAACATCAAATTTATAGGACCTTCATTTGAAATTATAAAGCTTATGGGAAACAAATCGAATGCAAAAGAATTGATGGAAAAGGCAGGAGTACCTGTGGTTCCAGGCTCGAAAGGAAGCATCAAAAGTATAAATGATGCGAAAAAAACAGCAAAAGAAATAGGCTATCCTATAATGCTTAAAGCCGCTGCAGGTGGCGGAGGAAAAGGGATACGTGTTGTAAATGATGAAAGTGAATTGGAAAATAGTTACAATATTGTAAAACAAGAAGCAATGATTTCTTTCAAGGATGATGAAATTTATATGGAAAAATTTATTCAAAATCCAAGACATATTGAAATTCAAATTTTAGCAGATGAACATGGAAATGTAATCCACCTAGGTGAAAGGGATTGTACTGTTCAAAGAAGAAATCAAAAGGTAATTGAGGAAACTCGGTCCTACTGTAATTGATGATAAATTAAGAGAAAAAATGGGAGATGCAGCTATAAAGGCAGCAAAAAAAGTTGGTTATACAAGTTGTGGTACTATTGAATTTTTAGTTGATAAAAACAAAAATTTCTATTTTATGGAAATGAATACTAGAATTCAGGTAGAACACGGAATTACAGAGGAGAGAACAGGAATTGATATAGTAAAAGAGCAAATTAGAATTGCAGCAGGTGAGAAACTTAAAATTAAGCAAAAAGATGTAGAATTTCGAGGACACGTAATAGAGTGCAGAATAAATGCGGAAAATCCATCAAAAAATTTCAGACCTAGCCCAGGAAAAATTACAGGATTAATATTGCCAGGTGGAAATGGAATTAGAGTTGATACATTTGTATATGAAGGATATACAATCCCGCCAAACTATGACTCTATGATTGCTAAAATAATTGCTCACGGTAAAACTAGAAATGAAGCAATAAGTAAAATGAAAAGAGCGTTAGAGGAAACAGTAATTGAGGGAGTAGATACTAATATTGATTTTTTATTTACAATTATTAGAAATTCTAATTTCCTTAGAGGAAAATATGATACTTCATTTATTGAAAAAGAAATTTTGAAATAAATTCATTTTGGCACATTGGGACCGGTTCTTTTTGTGCCCAAATTTTGACAAAAAGGGGACCAAAAAGAACCGACCCCAATGGTCCCATATCACAGAAAGGAGAAAAGATGCTAGTTGATAAAATCAAAAAAAGAGAACCTACAGCAAAGAGAAATGTAAATAGAGTAGATATTCAAGTAGGAAAATGGGTAAAATGTACCAAATGCAAAGAAATTTTATATAAGGAAGATGTAAGAAACAATCTAAATATATGTCCAATATGTGGTGCATATTTTAGAATGCATATAAATAGGAGACTAGAAAATATAATAGATGAAGGTACATATAAAAGATTTAATTTAAATATAGATAATGTAAATCCATTGGGATTAGAAGATTATCCATCAAAATTAGAAAGATTAAGGCAAAAAACAGACCTAGAAGAAGCAGTAAGCTGTGGAACTCGGAAAAATTGAAGGAAAAGATGTTGTTATATGTATAATGGACAGTGGATTCCTTATGGGAAGTATGGGAACAGTTGTTGGTGAAAAGATAACTTATGCAATTGAGAAAGCAATTGAATTAAAATATCCAATTATAATATTTACAGTATCTGGCGGAGCGAGGATGCAAGAAGGTATAATGTCACTTATGCAAATGGCAAAGACGACATCTGCGATATCAAAATTAAATGAAGCTGGTGGACTTTATATTTCTGTTTTAACAGACCCAACCTATGGAGGAGTTACGGCATCATTTGCAAGTATAGCAGATATTGTTTTAAGCGAACCTGGTGCAATGATAGGATTTGCAGGACAAAGAGTTATAGAGCAAACTATTGGAGAAAGTTTGCCAGATGGATTTCAAACAGCAGAATTTTTGCTGGAACATGGTTTTATTGATAAGATTGTAGAGAGAAAAGATTTGAAACACGTTTTAGGAAAATTGATAGAGTTGAATGGGTGATTTTGAAATGGGGACGGTTCCTTTTTCAAAAAAGAACCGTCCCCATTTCAAAATTACGAAAAAAGGAGTTGAAAAAATGCAAACAGCATGGCAAAAAGTACAAATAGCAAGAGCAAGTAACAGAAAAACATCACTAGATTATATAGAAAAAATATTTGATGAATTTATAGAATTGCACGGAGATAGAAATTACAGAGATGATAAAGCAATGGTATGTGGATTAGCCAGAATTGGAACACAAAATTATACAGTAATTGCAGAGCAAAAAGGTAGGAATACAAAGGAAAATATAGAAAGAAATTTTGGAATGCCAAATCCAGAAAGTTATAGAAAAGCAATAAGATTTATGGAGCAAGCTGAGAAATTTAATAGGCCTGTTATAACTTTTATTGATACAAAAGGAGCATATCCAGGAATTGGGGCAGAGGAAAGAGGCCAAGGAGAGGCTATTGCAAGTTCTATGTTGAAAATGGCAGGTCTAAAGGTTCCGATTATTTCAATTGTTATTGGTGAAGGTTCTAGTGGAGGAGCCTTAGCAATTGGAGTTGCAAATAAGGTATTTATGCTAGAAAATGCAATTTATTCAATTTTATCACCAGAAGGATATGCAAGTATTTTGTGGAAAGATGCCTCAAAAGCAGAAGGGGCAGCAGAAAAAATGAAACTTACAGCTAAAGACTTGTATGATTTGAAGGTTATTGATAAAATTATAGATGAGCCTGAAGATAATTTTGATATTTTAATACAAAATTTGAAGAATGAAATTGTAGAAACAGTAGATGAATTAAAAAAATTGTCTAAAGACGATATAGTTGAGAATAGGTATAGGAAATTTAGAAATATGGGAGAATATAAAAAGTTTTAATGTTCTTTTGGGACCGGTTCTTTTAAGGACATGTTCGTAAAAGAACCGGTCCCAAAAGAACAAATGGAAAGGATGAAAATAATGATACTTGAAAAAAAGAAAATATTAATAATGGGAATAAGAAATAAATGGAGTATAGCTTATGGAATAGCAAAATCAGCTTATGAAAATGGAGCAGAACTTATTTTTACATACACAAATGTTGATAACAAAAATAAAATAGAAGAACTTATATCTGATTTTAATGGAAGCAAAGCGTATGTATTAAAAGATGCGTCTGTTGATGAGCTTGTTAAAGAAACATTTACAAAAATAAAGGAAGAAAATGGAAAAATTGATGGTATTGTACATTGTATAGCAAATGCTTTTACAGAAGATTTACATAATGATTTTATAGAAACAAGCAAAGCAGGATATGAGCACGCAATTGATGTTAGTAGTTATTCATTTGTGTTAGCAGCAAGAATTGCTAAAGAATTGGAAATGTTAAATGATAATGCTAGTTTAGTTGCACTTACATATTATGGTTCTAGCAAAGTACTAGAAGGATATAATGTGATGGGAGTAGCTAAAGCCGCTTTAGAGGCAAGCATTAGGTATTTGGCGGATAATCTTGGAAAAGATGAAATTAGAGTAAATGGAGTTTCAGCAGGGCCTATTAAAACTTTATCTGCTAAAGGAATTAAGGATTTTGGAAGTATTTTGAAGGTAGTTGAGGAAAAAGCTCCATTGCATAAAAATGTTACTACATATCAAGTTGGTAATGTTGTTTCATTTTTGCTAAGTCAAATGAGTGATTCTATTACAGGACAAATTATTTTTGCTGATAATGGGTATAATATTATGGGAAATTAGCTTTTAATTTTATAGAGTGAATTTGCCAAAAAAATAGCAATAAACCATTGCTATTTTTTTTAATATCTAGTAAAATATAACAGGAAAGCAAGGGAAGTGAAAAAATGAAAGACGTACTAACACTAGGAATAGAATCAAGTTGTGATGAAACATCAGTAGCGGTTATAAAAAATGGAAGAGAAATACTATCAAATATAATAGACACACAAATACCAATACACGAAAAATATGGAGGAGTAGTGCCAGAGATAGCCTCTAGAAATCACATAGAAGCAATATCAAGAGTAACAAAACTAGCATTAAAAGAAGCAAATGTAGAATTTAAAGATATAGATGCAATAACACCAACATTTGGACCAGGTCTAGTTGGAGCATTATTAGTTGGAGTATCTTATGCAAAAGCTTTATCATTTGCAATAAATAAACCATTAGTTGGGGTAAATCATATACAGGGACATATTGCAGCAAACTATTTAACATATAAGGAACTAAAACCACCATTTTTATGTTTACTAGTATCAGGAGGAAACACACAAATAGTTTATGTAAGAGATTATACAGAATTCGAAGTCCTTGGAAAAACAAGAGATGATGCTATAGGAGAAGCATTTGACAAAGTTGCAAGAGTGGTAGGACTAGATTACCCAGGAGGACCTAAAGTTGACAAACTTGCAAAAACGGGAATTCCTAATATAAAGCTTCCAAAAACACATTTTGAGAATTCATTGGACTTTAGTTTTAGTGGAATAAAGACAGCGGTAATAAATATAAATCATAATACTAAAGATATAAATAAAGCAGATTTATGTGCAAGTTTTGAGAAAACAGTAACAGAGGTTTTAATAGAAAATGTACGAAAAGCAATAGAACAAACTGGAATGAAAAGTTTAGCAATAGCAGGCGGGGTATCGGCTAATTCATATATAAGAAGTGAAATTTTAAAATTACAAAATGACGATTTAAAAGTATATATGCCAGATTTAAAGCTATGTACTGATAATGCTGCAATGATTGGTTCGGCTGGGTATTATAATTTTATTAATGGGAAAAGAGATGAATTGGATTTGAATGCAGTACCTAATTTGAAATTATAATTTTTAGCATTTGGGGACCATTAGGGTCGGTTCTTTTGGGTCCCATTTTGGCAAATTATTATTAATAATAAAAATGGGACCAAAAAGAACCGACCCTAATGGTCCCCAATACAAAAAAAGGAGGGATGAATTATGGCGATATATACAATAGGAGATTTACATCTATCATTTGAAAATCCAAAGCCTATGAATATATTTGGAGAAAATTGGAATAATCACGAAGAAAAAATAAAAAATGACTGGATATCTAAAGTAAAACCGGATGATACAGTAATTCATCCAGGAGACTTTTCGTGGGCAATGTATTTAAAAGATACATTAAAAGATTTTGAATATTTAAATAGTTTGCCAGGAAAGAAAATAATGCTAAAGGGAAATCACGAGTATTGGTGGACGACAGTAACAAATATGAAGAAATTTTTAAATGAACACAATTTCCAAAATATAGATTTTATACAAAATAATAGTATAGAAGTTGAAAACAAAATTATTTGTGGGACAAGAGGATGGAGCTTAACAAATGAAAGAACAGAGCAAGAAAAAAAGCTAATTGATAGAGAAGCCTTAAGGTTAGAGCTTTCTATAAAAAGTGCTTTGAGTTTAAATAGCGAAAAAGAAATAATTGTTTTTATGCATTATCCGCCTGTTGTAAAACAAAATATTGATAATGAATTTATGAAAGTTCTTAGAAAATATAATATAAAAAAATGTTATTATGCACATTTACATGGAAAGTCAATAGAAGATGCAATAGAGGGAGATATCTATGGAATTGATTTTAAGTTAGTAAGTGCAGATGCATTGGATTTTAAATTGTTAAAAATATGAGAAATTTCCGATTGGGTAGTGGGATTTTTCTGATTGGGGACGGTTCTTTTTCCGAAAAGGAACCGTCCCCAATGCGAAATTTTTCGTAAAAGGAACTGTCCCCAATCGGAAAAAAGGAGAAAAAATGATAGATTTACAAAAGTCAGTACAATATGTAAAAAATGTAGGACCATCAAGAGTAAAATTGTTAAATAAGCTAAATATACATACACTTCAAGATTTAATAACATATTTCCCAAGAAATTATGAAGATAGAGGAATTGCAAAAAAATTATCAGATTGTAAAGATGGAGAAGAAGCACTAATAAAAGGAACAGCAATAACAAAAATATCTGAAACTTTTGCTGGAAAATTAAAAATTTATAGATTAGTTATAAGAGATGGGGAAAATCCTTGTACTGTTGTGTGGTACAATCAAAGTTATTTAAAAAATATCTTTAAGATTGGACACACATATAATTTTTATGGAAAAGTAGATATAAAATTAGGCAGATATGAGATGAAATCGCCTATTTTTGATGAATCAGGTGTGAATAAAAATACAGGAAAAATAATCCCGATATATCCATTAACTTATGGAATTAGTCAAAATACAATAAGAAAAATTATAGAAAATGGTGTTGATGAGGCTTGTGGAAATTTGCAGGAAACAATTCCAGACTATATTTTAAAAGAATATAATTTAATGGGATTGAACAATGCGATAAGAAAAATACATTTTCCAGAAAACAAAAATGATTTTGTTAGGGCAAGGTACAGACTGGTTTTCGAGGAATTATTAAGTTTTCAATTAGCACTTTCACATATTAAACAGAGTTATAAAACAGATGAAAAGGGAATTGCTTTTGATAAAAAGGTAAAAATGATGGAGGTAATAAACACATTACCATTTAAACTTACAAATGCTCAAATTAGGGTCTTAAAAGAAATAAGTAATGATATGGAAAGTGACAAACCAATGAACAGATTGCTTCAAGGTGATGTTGGATCTGGTAAAACAATTGTGAGCATTATTGCGGCATATAAAGCGGTAAAATCAGGATATCAGGCAGCAATATTGGCTCCAACTGCAATACTAGCTACTCAACATATTGAAAATTTTCAGAAAACATTGAATCAATTTGGCATTAGATGTGAGCTTTTAGTATCAAGTATAACTAAGAAAAATAAGCAAATAATAAAGGAAAAGTTAGCAAATGGTGATATTGACATTTTAATAGGAACACACGCAATGTTGGAAGAAGATGTAAGTTTTAAAAATTTGGGACTAGTTGTGACAGACGAACAACATCGTTTTGGTGTAAAGCAAAGGGCAAAAATTGTTGCTAAAGGAAATAATCCTGATGTGATTGTAATGTCTGCAACCCCAATTCCAAGAACACTTGCTCTAATTTTGTATGGCGATTTGGATATTTCAATAATAAACGAATTGCCACCAAACAGAAAGAAAATCGATACATTTGCTGTTGGAAAAAGCTTTGAGGAAAGAGTAAATCATTTTATAGAAAAACAATTAAATGAAGGGAGGCAATGTTACATAGTTTGTCCATTAGTTGAGGAAAATGAAGAAATGGATTTAAAATCTGTAACTGAGCTTGCCGAAAAATTGCAAAATGAAACGTTTAGCAAATATAGAGTAGAGTTTTTGCATGGAAAAATGAAACCAAAAGAAAAAGATGACATAATGCTAAGATTTAAAAATGGAGAAATTGATATTTTAATTTCAACAACTGTTATAGAAGTCGGTGTTGATGTTCCGAATGCCAATATTATGGTAATAGAAAATAGCGAAAGATTTGGGCTTGCCCAGCTTCATCAGCTTAGAGGAAGAGTTGGTCGTGGCGAATATAAATCTTATTGTATTTTAAAATTCGAGGGAAAAGGAAAAGTAGTTCAAGAAAGAATGAAAATTATGTGCCAGACAAATGATGGTTTTGTTATATCTGAGAAAGATTTAGAACTTCGCGGTTCAGGAGATTTCTTTGGGACAGCTCAACACGGAATTCCTGAAATGAAAATTGCTAATCTTTTTGAGGATATTGATGTTTTGAAAACAGTTCAGGATTTGAGCTCTAAAATTATGAATGATGATGCGGGATTGGAGAAGGAAGAAAATAGTAGATTGAAACATTTAATTGAGAATAGAGTTGATGGTAGAATTGAAATTTGATTTGGAAAAAGTTGGAAAACACACACGAAAATATAAATTATGACTTTTTGCAAAATATAAAGGTTTTTTGACGGAAAATTTGCCAAATTCTGTAAATTGTGTTATAATATTAGGATAGCAACAAGTTAATAACTTATCAGAAAAGGAGATGTTTCCAATGAACAAAGAAGCAAAGAACAGACCATTAGTGTTAAAAAATTTAGAAGTAGTAGGTTTGACTAACTACCAAAGAATGGCATTGACACAGTTGGAGCTGAAAAACAGAGAAAAAGAACACAGCGAGAAATAATTCTCCACTAAAGCGGGTATCAATTTTTGATACCCGCTTTTCAAAATGGGGACGGTTCCTTTTTCAAAAAAGAACCGTCCCCATTTCAAAAAAATCCTTTACAACGACAAAATTAAGTAGTATATTATAAAAGAAAACAAAATGTCCCAAAAAGAACCGGTCCCAATGGGACAAAAAGGAGAAAAAAATGATACTAAAAATAATATCACTAATTCTAATATTAGTGGGAGTAATATTTATATATGATGCAAGAATATTAAGCACGAACTGGTTTAGTTTCGGAGATCAAAATGAGGCAACATCAGGATTAAAGATACTAGGATTTATATTTGCAATAATAGGAGCAATTATATTTTATAATGTATAAAAACTATTGATAAAAAAAAGATTTTTGTATATAATACAAAATATAAAAAAATATGGAGGAAACCAATGAAAAATAAAAATGAATTAAATTATAAACAACTAAAAATGACATGTGACCCAAATGTATTTAAGTTTGATACAACAGACAATTTAGAGTCAATAACAACAGGAATTGGACAAGATAGAGGAATAAAAGCACTAGAATTTGGAATAAGTGTAAATATAAAAGGATATAACATTTATATAGAAGGTCCAAGTGGTGTGGGAAAAACAATGTATACGAAAAACTATTTAAGAAAAATTGCAAAAAAGAAAAAAGTTCCACAAGATTGGTGTTATATATATAATTTTAACAATCCAAATGAGCCTATTGCAGTATCTCTTCAAGCCGGACATGGAAAAGAATTTAAAGAAGATATGGAAAGCTTTATTAAAGAGATTAAAAAAGATATAAAAAATACTTTTAATAATGACGATTTTGAAAAGGAAAAAGCTTTAATAAAACAAGAATATGAGGAAAAGCGTGAAAAATTAATGGAAAAGCTAGCAAATGATGCTTTACAATACAGTTTTCAAGTTAAATCTGCTCAAAATGGTATTTATATGATGCCTATTCTTGATGGAAAAGCTTTAAAAGAAGAAGAATTTGATAAATTAGATGATGAAATAAAAGGTCAATTTGAGGAAAAATCTACTGTAGTTCAAGAAATGATAATGGATGTAATAGGTAGAATTAAGCAAATTGAAAGAGTTTCTGATAAAAAAATAGATGAATGGCAATCAAATGTAGCTTTACTTACTGTAAATGTTCACATAAATATGTTAAAAGCAAAATATAAGAGAAATAAGAAAATAAATCAATTTTTAACAAATGTAAAAAAAGATGTACTAAAAAATGTACCAGTATTTCTTGCAGAAGATACAAATGATGCTAAAAATCAGACACCTCAACAAGGTCCACAATTAGGTCAAGTACAAGATCCTTGCCTAAATTATAGAGTTAATTTATTTGTTGACAATAGCGAGTTAGAAGGTGCGCCTGTAATTATGGATTCTAACTATTCATATCAAAATATGTTTGGAAAATTGGAGTATGAAAATTATTACGGGGCTTTAAAAACAGATTTTACAATGCTTCAAGCAGGATTGCTTCATAAAGCAAATGGAGGATATATAATTTTCCAAGCAAGAGATTTATTAGCAAATGGAATAAGTTATGATACTTTGAAAAAGGCATTAAGAGTTAAGGAAATTGCAATAGAAAATGCTGTTGAACAACGTTCTTCTATGGTTATGGTTTCATTAAAGCCAGAGCCAATACCACTAGATTTAAAAGTTATATTAATAGGAGATTGCCAAATTTACCAAGCACTTCTTGCAATGGATTCAGATTTTAAAAACTTGTTCAAAATCAAAGTTGAATGGGAAGATAGTGCGGAATTTAATGCAGAAAATGTAAATAGATTAGCTAGAATAATTCACGATTACTGTATCCAAGCTGAACTTTTACAACTAGATAAATATGCAATGGCAAAAGTAGTAGAATATGCATCAAGACTAGCAGGTGATCAAACTAAAATATCAACTTTATTTAATGATATTTTTGAGGTAATTGGAGAAGCATCAACTTGGGCAAAAATGTCAAAATCAAAAATAATTACAACTAATTTTATAGAAAAAGCGTTAAAAGAACAAAAAGAAAGAGTTAAAAAATATGACTCAATGTATACAGATATGATAAAAGATAATTCGCTTTTAATATCAACATCAGGCTCAAAAGTTGGAGAACTAAATGGTTTAACAGTTATGACAATTGGAAATGCTATGTTTGGAAAGCCAGCAAAAATTACTGTAAACACATATACAGGTAAAAACGGAATAGTTGATATTGAAAGAGAAGTTGAAATGTCAGGTTCTACACACTCAAAAGGTGTATTAATCTTAAATGGATTTTTGGGAGAAAGATTCGCTCAAGATATTCCACTAAGCCTAACTGCAAGTATATGTTTTGAACAACTATATAATGGAGTTGATGGTGATAGTGCATCAAGTACCGAGCTTTATGGATTACTTTCAAGTTTATCTGGAGTTCCAATAAGTCAATCAATTGCAGTTACTGGTTCTGTAAACCAAAAAGGAGAAATTCAACCAATTGGTGGAGTAAATGAGAAGATTGAAGGATTTTATCAAATCTGTAAAATGAGAGGATTAGATGGCTCACACGGTGTTATGATACCAATTCAAAATGTTAAAAATTTACAACTTTCAGATGAAGTAATAGATAGTGTAAGAAATGGATTATTTACAATTTATGCAATATCTACAATTGATGAAGGAATTGAAATTTTAACAGGAGTGCCAGCAGGAAAGAAAGATAAAGATGGAAAATTCTCAGCTGGAAGTATTAACTATTTAGTATATGAAAAATTAAAAAAATATGCGGAGATAAGTGAAAAATGAAATTAAAAAATAATAAGGGTGTTACATTATTAATATTGACTATAACAATAACAGTATTATTAATAATAACAGGAATTACTATAACAAATTCAAAAGGTCAATTAGCAATAAAAAACGTTAATAACTTATATAGTGATTTAGAATCAATAAGTACAAAGGTTTCAGACTATTATTTAAAAAATGATAGTCTGCCTGTACTTGAAAATACTTATTTGAATAGTAGTAATGCATTAAAGCTTTTATGCATATCAAATGGAGAAGATGAAAGCTTAATTAATCCAAATGATGATGGGAATTATTATGTTTTAGACTTGTCAAAATTAGAAAATCTTACTTTAAATTATGGAAAAGATTTTATGAAATGGAATAATTCTAGTACATTTCAAGTCTATCAAGATTTGTACATAATAAATGAAGTTTCACACCAAATATATTATCCAAAAGGTGTAAATTATAATGGGGAAATATATTTTACAAAGGGAAATAATGCTGAATCTATAAATAAAATTGAAAATATTTCTGCGAGATTTAAACAAAATTAAATATTAAAATAATCTAGAGGATTAACATATTCATTGTTGATTCTCATACCAAAGTGTAAATGGGGCCCAGTTGTGGCTCCATTTGTGTATTTTCCGGGTACTATCTTTATATTTATTTCCAATCACTCCGTCTACATATTTAGGACCAACTTTTCCTAAAATTTGACCTTTTGTTACATAATCACCGACTTTAACGATGAAGTTAGGATTAGAATGGCAATAAGAATATTTTATTTCTCCATTAGATTTATTAGAATCTGTTAGTGTTATGGTGAAACCTCCTCCACCTAAAAAGCCAACAAATGAAATAGTTCCATTAGTTACTGCAATAAAATCAAAGCCTTCTGGTGCACCTATATCAATTCCTTTGTGGAATGTAGATGCACCACCGCGTAGGGGCTTTTCTTTTGCCAAAGTATGAATTTATTTTTGTTATGCCTGGAGAGGGCCATTGTAAATTACTATTTTGTATATTTTTTGCTGAGTTTGATGCACTTGGTGCAAAAAATATGGAGATTAAAATTGTTAGAAATAGTAGAATTGTGAAAAAGTTGTTGAATATTTTTGTTATTTTGAACACTCCTTTTTGTTAGGTTGATTTTTAGATTTAAACGAGTTTGAAAAAATCTTTATAAATTATATGGCGGGAAGCCCACAATGTCAAGAAAAATCGTTCGACATAAAACGACAAAAGTAGCTATATATGTAGTTAGACTACGAGTGTTACGGAAAAATTACATCACATTAACAAATGAATAACATTGCAAAAAGGGATTGAAAATGCGTGCAAAATATGATTAAATAAAACTACAGGATGAGGCATTGGTTTTGAGCACATAATAATTTGAAAAATGAATAAATTAAGTGACGGAGGAAAAGAAAATGAATTTTAAGAATAAAGGTGGAATTACGCTTATAGCTTTGGTTGTGACAATTATAGTACTTTTAATATTGGCGGGTATAAGTGTTAGTATGCTAACAGGGCAGAATGGAATACTGAACAAAGCCGCAGAAGCAAAGGAAAAAACAGAAGAAGCCCAAAAAGAAGAACAAATAAAACTTGCAGTAATGTCATCAATTGGAACAGACGGATTAATTAATTTAAACCAACTAAAAACAGAAATTGAAAGACAAGGCGGAAGTATAGCAGGAACAACATTTCCTGTTGCAGTAACAACTGGAAATACATCATACCAAGTTGACCAATATGGAAATGTAACCGAAGAAACGAAAAATGAAAACATCGAAGAAAATTGGACAGTTGCAGATATTAGCAATAACAATGACGATTGGTATGTGTATAAAGATAGCACAGGAAAAAAATCACAAGTAAATGCACCAAAACTTGCAAATGGAATGACAGCTATAAAGTATAATACAGAGGTAAATGGAAGCAAATGGGCAAATGCAGCTACAAAAGACGGAAGTATGTGGGTATGGATACCAAGATATGCCTATAAAATAACATATAAAAACAAAGACAATAAAAGTGAAGGTGGAACTATAGATATAGCATTTTTGAAAGGTACAACAAATGAATTTTTAGATAGTAGTATTCAAGGAGATGTGAAAACTAGTATAAATGATGTGACATATACAGACAATGCAAATGGAACAAAGTCCCAAGAACAATGGCTACTTGAGCCAGCATTTACATTTGGAGGAGAAAATATAGCTGGATTTTGGTTTGCAAAATTTGAGGCGAGTAATACTGATGGATATGGAGCTGATGTATCAACAGCTAATAATGCAAATTTAACATTACAAATAAAACCAAATGTTACAAGTTGGAGAAATATAACTTCAGCAAATATTTTTACAACTTGTCTAAATTTAACAAGCAATGCTAAATATAAGACATATTTTAATAATGTAAGCAATATAGATACACATATGACAAAAAATGTTGAATGGGGAGCTGTAGCTTATCTTGGCACATAGTAAATATGGATTAAATGGAGAAGAAATAGGAATAAATACAAATAGTAGTTTTAAAACCGGAATTGGAAATGATGGAAGTTCTGCATATAATACAAATGTAGGAAAAAATTCAAGTACAACAAAAAATGTATATGGAATATATGATATGAGCGGAGGAGCACATGAGTATGTTGCAGCATGCTTTAAAGAATATACTAATATGTTATTAACTGAAGAGAAAGATGTAGCCTATATAAGTAAATATATAGATGTATATGATGAATATAGTTCATCAAAATATGGTGATGCTGTATTTGAAACATCTTCTAATTATTCTGGCTCAACTTCTTGGTTTTTGGATCATTCAGCTTTTGTTAGCAAGGACAATCCTATTTTTCGTCGTGGAGGCAACTTTTCTTCTGATTCCAGTGCAGGATTGTTCCACTTCTACTGTTGTATTACTGGAGGCGAGGGTAAGGATTATGGTTTCCGCCCAGTTTGCATAGTAAAGTAATTTAATATCTGAAATGTAAGTTACCTATAAATCAAGTCAAAAAATAAATAACAGATTTTAAATATATAAAAAAATAACCAACAAATAAAAATTCATAATAAATTCCAAAATGGTGTAGAACCCCAAAATTCTACACCATCAATTTTTTTACCAAAAACCCCACACAAAACTATTGAAATTTTTCAAAATATAATATAGAATATAACCGAAAAAAACAAAACAGGTGATAATTTATGAGAAGAAAAACCAGAACAAAAGTAAAAAAAGGACTAATAATAGCAGGAATCACAATTGGTGTAATACTACTAATAATAGGAATAATAATAGCAATAAAACTACACCAACAGCCAGAAATATCTTATGATGATGGTATAACCTGCAAAAACTACTTCAAACAAATAACAATAAACCTATCAAACAAAGAAGTAAAAAGAGACAATATAGAAACATCACTAAAAGAAGAATTCAACCTATCAAATGAAGAAGAAAACCTAGCCTTTAGCTCAATGGATGAAATGAGAAAACTACTATCAAATTCAGTATTTGATATATCAGAAAATGGACAAACATTTACCATAAAAAATTTGTATCAAACAAAAAGCATAATAGTAAAATCAAAAAACGTAAAAGAAACAGTAGACAGAGAAGAAGTAACACAAATTTCGGAAAATTTATACGTACTTAGTTTTTACTCAGAAAAGCTAACAAAAGCAATGTACAACTATTACAAAGACAAAGATTACATAGAAAAAATTTACTATGATGATGTAACAATAAACAAGCAAATTAACGATATATCGCAAACTATGTATGGTGGAACAGAGGTAGACCTAAATAATCACCATTCACTTGGTGCAACCGTTATGGGGCTGGACAACTATAATAATATAATAAACGAAAATGGAAATCCAAAAGATATAGTAATAGGAACAATTGGATATGGAATAAATTATCAAAATGAATTTTTCAATGAAAGAATAAGTGATAATTATTATAATTTTGTATTAAATAACAAGGATATTTCTGAAACAATTGCGCAAGGAAGCAGAATTGCAGAAGTTTTGGTGGATTCAACTACTAATAATGTAAAAATAATGCCATTAGTTACAGTAACAGAAGAGGGGTATACATCAACATCAAGTATTTTAAAAGCAATAGCCTATGCTACCAAAAATTCAGATGTAATTTGTTATGAGCTAATAAATACACAAAGTGAACCAATAGATTTAGCGTTGGAAAGCTGTTTTAAAGAAAACGTACCTGTATGTAGTGTGTCATCAAATAGTCAATATGAAACATCTACTGAAAATAGCGAGGAGGAGAAAACTTCAAAAGAGGGAGATTATCCAGCAAATCACGGAATGACAATTGCGGTATCTTCTTTAGATAGAGAAATGAATTTAGCTGATTACTCGGGAAAGGGAGATTACATAGATTTTTCGGCACCAAGCACAGATGTTGAGGAAATATTTAGTAATAGTGCAAATATTTCAAGATGGTCAGGTGCACAATATTCTAATGCTCAAATTGCGGCGACTATTGCATTAATTAAGACATATAGTAAAGATGCTACAATCTTAGATATATATAACTTTTTAAGAAATTTTAGCGAGGATTTGGGTGACGAAGGAAAAGATGAACTTTATGGATATGGATGTCCTAAATTTCAAAATTTAACAATTGGAGATATCGATAAAACATCACCAGAATTTAAGGAAGTTACATTTGAAAATGATACTTGGGAAGTAGTAAAACAAGTAAAAATTGTTGCAAATGACAATATAAGAATGAAAGATTGGGCAATAACAAAAAATGAAAATGGCCCTGATGATAAAGAGTGGAATGCAATGCAAGCAGTAACGCCAGATTTAGATGTATCATCAACACTTACAGAAAATGGAAAATATTATATATGGATAAGAGATATTGCAGGAAATACAGCAACTAAAGAAATTCAAATTGATAAGATTGATAATACTCCACCAGAAATTGCATACACAATAAACAAAGATACATTAGCGTCAGGCTATGTAACAATAACTGTAACTGCTGAGGACAGTCAATCTGGATTATATGATAGTCCATTTAGTTGGGACAAAATAACTTGGTCTCAGGAAAATAGCACAAGAACAATTAAGGAGAACGGAAGATATAAAGTTTATGCAGAAGATAATTTAGGAAATATTTCAGAAAAAGAAATATTGGTAGATTGCTTCCCACAAGCAGGAACATTTGAGCTTAAAGATGGAAACATAATAACAAATATGAAGGTATCTGCAAATTGGATTGGAAATACGAATAATGATGTGGAAATAGAATTAAATAAAGATTTAGATATAGCAGGATGGCAAATAACAACAGATGAAAATACACCAAGTGAATTTGTTGCGGTTGAGGGAGCAAATGTTATTATAGAAAACCAAGAAAACAACAATAATAATAGTAGTAACAATACGAGTTTGCCAAATAATGTTGTAATAGATGGAAATATACAAGCAAGCAATACAACAGCACAAGAAAACACACAACCTCAAATTCAGGTAATACCAAGAACAGAGCCTATTGTACTTCATACTACATTAGATATAGATAAAACATACTATTTTTGGACAAAAGATAGTTATGGAAATACAGCATATCAAGCATTTGTAATACATAAAGCGGTTATATAGTGAAAGGAGAAAAAAATGTCATTTATAGAAGAAATAAAAAATAGAGCAAAAGAGGATAAAAAAACAATAATTTTACCAGAAGCAGAAGATAAAAGAGTATTAGAAGCTGCAAGTAAGGTAATAAAACAAGGATTTGCAAAAGTTATCCTTTTAGGAGACGAGGAGAAAATAAAAGAAGATAGCTCAAAAAATAAAATTGATTTAGATGGAGTGGATATTATAAATCCACTTACATCTGACAAAAAAGAAGAATACAAACAAAAATTATATGAGCTTAGAAAAAATAAAGGAATGACTTTAGAACAAGCAGAAGAATTATTAAAAGAGCCAATATATTTTGGAATGATGATGCTAAAAGATGAAAATTCAAAAGCTGATGGTTTAGTATCAGGAGCAGCTCATTCAACAGCAAATACTTTAAGACCAGCACTTCAAATATTAAAAACAAAACCAGGAACAAAGCTTGTATCAGCATTTTTCGTAATGTGTGTACCAGATTGTGAATATGGAGAAAATGGAACATTCATATTTGGTGATAGTGGATTAAATCAAAATCCAACAGCAGACGAATTATCAGAAATTGCAATATCATCATCAAAAAGTTTTGGGCAACTGGTTAGGAAAGAAGCAAAAGTAGCAATGCTTTCATATTCTACAAAAGGAAGTGCAAAATCTGAATTAACAGAAAAAGTAATAGAAGCAACAAAATTAGTAAAAGAAAAGGAAACTAATTTAATGGTAGATGGGGAACTTCAATTAGATGCGGCAATAGTACCAGAAATAGCAGCTTCTAAAGCTCCAGATAGTCCATTAAAAGGAGAGGCAAATGTACTTATATTCCCAGACTTAGATGCCGGAAATATTGGGTACAAATTAGTTCAAAGATTAGCAAAAGCTGAAGCTTATGGACCACTTTGCCAAGGTATTGCAAAACCTGTTAATGATTTATCTCGTGGATGCTCTGCAGATGACATTGTTGGGGTTGTCGCTATAACTGCGGTTCAGGCACAGGAGTAATTGACCCATTGGGACCGGTTCTTTTTGGGTCCAAATTTGTAAAAAAATTTAAATGGTAAAAATGGACCCAAAAAGAACCGGTCCCAATGGGTCGCGATGAGCCCACCACAAAAAAGAAAAGAGGTGTAATATGAAAATACTAGTTATAAACGCAGGAAGCTCGTCACTAAAATATCAAGTAATAGATATGGAAAATGACAAAATGCTAGTAAAAGGAAATTTCGAAAGAATAGGCCAAGCAGGTTCATTTTTAACACACAAAGTAAATGGAGTAAAACGTAGATTTGAACACGAAGTAAGAAATCACGAAGAGGCGATACAGTTTATATTATCAAGAATATTAAATAGACACTATGGAGTTATAAAAAGCCTAGATGAACTTGCTGGAATAGGACATAGAGTAGTACATGGTGGAGAAAAATTTAAGTCACCAGTTATAATTACAGAAGAGGTTATAGAAGAAATAGAAAAATGCTCTGATTTAGCACCACTTCATAATCCAAATGCAATTGCAGGAATAAGAGCTTGTCAAAAGGTAGTGCCAAATATGAAAATGGTTGCAGTATTTGATACAGCATTTCATCAAACAATTCCAAAGGAAAAATATATTTATCCAATTCCATATAAATATTATGAAAAATATGGTATAAGAAAATATGGATTCCACGGAATATCACACGAATATGTTGCAAACCGTGTAGCACAATTAATGAGCCAAGACATAAAAGACCTAAAAATAATAAGTTGTCATTTAGGTCAAGGGGCAAGTTTATGTGCTATAAAGGACGGCAAATCTCAAGAAACAACAATGGGATTAACACCACTAGGTGGAATTCCAATGGGCTCAAGAAGTGGAGATTTAGACCCATCTGTTATAACATATTTAATAAAAAAATCAGAAAAACCAACAGTTGGAGTAAGAGAACTTGCAAAAACTGATCATAAAGAATTAACCGCAGAGGAAGTAGAAGAAATGCTTAACAAAAAATCCGGAGTTTATGGGATATCAAGAATATCTTTAGACTTTAGAGATATAGAGTTAGATAGCCTATCAGGAGGACATCATGCAAAACTTGCATTAGATGTGTTTGATTATAGAGTTGCTCAGGAAATTGCAAAATGTGCAGTTGCAATTGGCGGAGTTGATGTAATAACATTTGAAGCAGGTGTTGGAGAAAAAGGCCAACTGGATAGAAAACATATCTGTGAATATCTAAGCGTTTTGGGAGTTGATTTAGATTTAGAAGCAAATGAAGAAACTAAAGGCGAGGAAAGAGAAATATCTAAAGCTTCTTCTAAGGTTAAGGTTTGGGTTGTACCTACAAATGAGGAATTGATGATTGCGAAAGAAACTTATGAGTTGGTAAAATAAAAAGAAAGGAAGATTAAAAAATGAAAATATTAGTATTAAACTGTGGTAGTTCATCACTAAAGTATCAATTAATTAACATGGAAACAGATGAGGTATTAGCATCTGGAAAATATGAAAGAATAGGAGAAAAAGAAGCATTTATAACACATAAAGCATGTGGAAAAAAAGTAAGAATAGACCATGTAGCAATGAACCATACAGAAGCAATAGACTTTACATTAAAACAATTAACAAATCCAGAATACAAGGTAATAGATAGCTTAGACGAAGTAAGTGCAATTGGACATAGATTAGTACATGGTGGAGAAAAAATTGCAGAATCAGTTGTAATAGATGAAAATGTTATAGAAGTTCTAAAAGAATGCACAGATTTAGCACCACTTCATAATCCAGCTGGAATAATGGGAATAGAGGCTTGTCAAAAAGTAATGCCAGGAAAACCAATGGTAGGTGTATTTGATACAGCATTCCATCAAACAATGCCAAAAGAACACTACATTTATCCAATTCCTTATGAATTCTACAAAAAATATGGAATAAGAAAATATGGATTCCACGGAACATCACATATGTATGTTTCAAATAGATTAGCTGAAATTGAACACAAAGACATAAAAGACCTAAAAATAGTAACTTGCCACTTGGGCCAAGGTTCAAGTATTTGTGCAGTTGATGGCGGAAAATCAATAGATACATCAATGGGATTAACACCACTTGGAGGAATTCCAATGGTTACAAGAAGTGGAGATTTAGACCCATCTGTTGTTACATTTTTAATGAAAAAAGAAAATTTATCAGCAGATGAAGTTGAAAATGTTTTAAATAAACAATCAGGAGTTCAAGGAATTTCAGGTTTAGCACCAGACTTTAGGGAAATTGAAGCTGCATCTTATGGTGAAAGTGAAAGAGCAAAGATTGCTATAGATAGTTTCACTTACGCAATTGCAGGCTATATTGCAAAATATGCTGTTGCAATGAGAGGAATTGATTATATAGTATTTACTGGTGGTGTTGGTGAAAACCAAATTAATATCCGTAAATGGATTTGTGAACAACTTGAATTTATGGGTGTTTTAATTGATACAGATGCAAATAATGTTAGATCTGAAGAAAAATTAGTTTCTAAACCAGAGTCTAAGGTTAAAGTTTTCGTTATTCCTACAAACGAGGAATTGATGATTGCTAAGGAAACTGAAAGATTAGTAAAATAAATTGAAAATGAAAAACGTATCATTTGAGAAAGTGGTACGTTTTTTCTGATTGGGGACGGTTCTTTTTCCGAAAAAGAACCGTCCCCAATTCAAAATTTTGTAAAAAGAACTTGTGTTTTTCAAAGAAATATATGATAACATTTTGAAGCTATATATATAACAATTGGAGGAAAGGAAGAGAAGAAATGTTATCGTTAAAAAAGAATATAAAAGAAGAGTTAAATAGAATCTTAAAAAAATTAGAAGAAAAAAAGAACGAAAAAAAATTTGAAACAGTGGCAGAGGCATGGCTAAAATCTAAAAAGAATTCGGTGAAATTATCTACTTATTATAATTACTGTTATGGTGTTGAGAAATATTTATATCCTGAATTTGCAGGTAAGGATATAACAAAAATAAGAGATTGCAATGATTTTATTGAAGAATTATTGGATACATTAGCACCAAAAACTGTTAGGGATATAATATCAAAGTTAAATAGTATTTTTAAATATTATGAAGATGAAAAAAATGTAAAACTAAAAATAAAGAAAATGAGTTTACCGAAATTGGTAAAAAGAAAAATACAAATACTTTCTAAAAAAGAAAAAGACAAGCTAGAAAAATACTGCTTAGAAGAGAAGAATTTAAAGACATTAGGAATTTTAATTTGCTTAAATACAGGTATAAGAATTGGAGAATTATGTGCTTTAAAATGGGAAAATATAAATTTGGAGGAACGCAAAATATATATTAAAAAGACAATAGAAAGAGTTTATATAAAAAGAGAAAAGAAAACTAAAATTATTATTGATACTCAAAAGTCAAATTCTTCTATAAGAGAAATTCCTATAAATAATAAGCTATATAATATATTAAAGAAAACGAAGGGAAAAAGTAAAAATAACGAATATGTGCTAACAGGATCGGACAAGCATTTTATAGAACCAAGAAACTATCAGTATCATTTTAAGGTTATTTTAAAAAAGAGCAAAATAAAGGCATCATACAAATTTCATGCATTAAGACATACTTTTGCAACAATTTGTATTGAAATAGGTATGGACATAAAATCACTAAGTGAAATATTGGGTCATGCAGATGTAAGTGTAACATTAAATGTATATGTACATTCTTCTGACAAATTAAAAAGAAAATTCCTTGAAAAAATATAAAAAAATCGTTAAGCAAACAACTTAACGCAATCTTTATTTTTTATTATTATAACAATAACATTAGGTAAAATCAACAAAAAATGATAAAAAATAAATTTTTTTTGCGTAAAAGCATTTTGAAGTCTATATATGAAAAATATGGATTTACAGGCTTTTTTGTTAATTTTTTATATCATTAAGTTGTTTGCTTAATGATATAAAAAAGGGAGGAAAATAAGTTGAAAACAAAAGAAACAAGAGGAATTACATTAATTTCATTAGTTATTACAATTATAATTTTATTAATATTAGCACGGAATAAGCATTAGTATGTTAACTGGAGAGAATGGAATATTGAAAAAAACTGCACAAGCAAAAGAAGAGACTACTCTAGCTCAAGAAAAAGAAAAAAATAATCTGAACAGCTATGAAGAACAAATGTCTAAATATATTGGAATTGATTGGAACTTAGCAAAGAAAAATACACAAAGACATCCAGAACAAAAAAATAGCAAAGCTATTGGTATAGGCACGGATGGTAAAACTGTTAATATGGACTTATGGGAATATACGAAATTGGAAGATGGAAATTATGGATTAAATGATGCAGAAAGTTTGGCAGATAATGGAATTAAGACTACAGGATACATTGGAGAGATTATTGATGGAAAGATTGAAGGAACTGTACCCAAATATATAAAAGATGAAAATGATGATGATTTTTTTGAGGTTACCAACATGGCTTATTCTTTTTTTAATAATAAAAAGTTAATAGAAGCACCAGAAATTCCAGATGGTGTTACAAACATCAGAGCTTTGTTTAATAGTTGTGAAAATTTGACAACAGTAAATAATTTGCCACAAAATACTATAAATATGTTAGGAACTTTTACGAATTGTAAAAAAATAAAACAAGTACCTCGAATACCAGAAAATGTACAAAATATGTTTGGAACTTTTATGGGGTGTACAAGTATAACTGAAGTACTGAATATTCCAAGTAAAGTAACTGATATGTCACATACATTTCAAGGATGTGCGGGAATTCAAGAAACACCGAAGATTCCAAGTGGAGTTGTTGAGATGGCATATACATTTAGTGGATGTACAGGTATAAAAGAACCACCCGAAATTCCGAATGGAGTCACAAATATATCATATATGTTTGATGGGTGCACAAATTTGTCTAAAGCACCAATTGTTCCAGAAACTGTAACTAAAATGTATTATACATTTAATGGATGTATTAATTTAACAAAAGCTCCAATTATTCCTAAAAGTGTAACAGTATTATGTGCTACATTTAAAGGATGTAGTAGGTTACAAGGAGAATTAGAAATAAATGCAAGTGTAACTGGAAAACAATTTGGAGAAGAATGGTTTAATAATATAGATTATAATAACTGTCTATTAAATGCATGTACAGAAAAAGGATTAACACTAAAAGTGACTGGGACATGTACTGTACTAGACAAGATTGTTGAAAATGCTAATAACGTTAATATAACTATAAAATAACATAAGTGAAACAAAAAAATAAATATTGTATTATGTAAAAAGGTAGACATAATCACAAAAATATGTTAATATAATATGCGACACTCAGGCATTTATTAATGCAATTTAATTTTGCATTAAAGATTCAGTAAAAACTAACAGGAGGAAAAAAATGAGCGTACATTATGACGGTTTAGCTGGAGAACATCCAACAAGAAAAAATTTATCCAGTGTGGCACAAGGAATTGCAGCAGAAAACAACGGAGGTGTGAATCAGAGGTTTTTTAATACCAGATTTGTTCAGGATAATAACCACAGCATGTCCTTTTTCAGAAAGGTATGCAGGCAGATCGGAAATTTACCTAATGGTGAGATTGAAAAAATGCTTACAATCTTAAAAGAAGATACACCGCATGAATTTGGTGATGTTTATCATTTTGATGAGGACAAAATGTATCAGGTATTAATCTCCAATCCAATTTGCCAGAAAGTATGCGAAAAACAAAGATATAATAACTGGCAGGATATTATCCAGAGATTTAGATAATTGTAGTTTTTACAAAAGGGATTGCTGATTTTGATTAGCAATCCCTTTTTCCCGTCTTGCTAAATTTACATAAAAATGTTATAATGATTCAAATAAATTTCAATTAGGAGGAAATAGTAATGACATCAAAAGAAATTGCAATAAGAGAAATGGAGACAGAAATAAAACAAAAAGAACGGGAGCTTAATCAATTGCAAGAAGAATTGTTAGGCATGAAGGAAAAATTGGAAGAATATAAAAATATTCCGGATTCGTATTATGATACAACATTAGTATCATGTGAGGACTTTCCTTTGGGACCTATGTGGTGCTATAAAATCGGTGATATTCTTGAGATTTCTGGATATCCTTTGGATGTTACTATAAACGAATTGATACATTCTTCACCTAAACAATTATTAAAAGTTAGCGGATTAGGAAAAGGCAAACTAAAATTGATTGAGGACTGGATGGAAAAACATGATTTTCATTTTCTTTCCTAAGAAAAGAGGAGGCTTGAATAAGCCTCCTTAAAACCATTATGAAGTAAAAGCCTTAAACTTTAAGAAAAAGATAAGGACACTATACATTTGGAGAGTATAGTGTCCTTTTGGTATGCTAATACTATTAAGAATAATTTTTATACAGAAGAACATAATAAAAGAATTAATTATAATACTGATTTACTAAGAAATATTACATTAAAGTTACAATTTTTACAGTTGGATAACATTTTGAATATGCAATTGAAAAAGTACACAAAATATGATTAAATAAAGATACAGGATGTGGAATAAGTTTTGGACTATATAAAAGAGTCAATATGGCTTAATATAGATAGTTACAGTACCAGAATGTAAAGAATAAAATATTTAAAAGAAGGGAAAAGAAATATGAAAGAAAAAAATAATTTAAAGAGATACCAAAACGGTATAACGCTTATAGCTTTAGTTGTAACAATAATTGTACTTTTAATTTTAGCAGGAATTTCAATAAGTATGCTAACAGGGCAAAATGGAATATTGAATAGAGCAGCAGAAGCAAAAGAAAAAACAGGAATAGCCCAACAAGACGAAGAAGAAAAAATGCAAGGATATGAAAGCACAATAGAGCAATATACAGGTAAAATACCAGATGGTTTAAAAGTAGGTTCTACAGTAACATATTCGCCAAGTGGAACATATAATTGGCAAGCTAAATATTGTTCAACAACTCAGACTAATGATGTAACATTAAGCAGTGCTAATGGAGACAGCTTTAATTTAACAGAATGGAAAGTATTATCAATAGAAAATGGAAAGGTAGAATTAGTACCTACTAAACCAACAGATGGTACAGTTTATTTAGGACAAGCTCAAGGATATAATAATGGAGTAAAACTATTAAATGATGCATGTAGTAGTTTATATTCAAATAAAAGTAAAGGAATAACAGCAAGAAGTTTGAATATAGAAGATATAGAAAAATATATGGATGAAACAAAATTGGCGGAGGCACATGAATACCAAAATACAAGCGGTGGAGCAAAATATGGAATACAAATAAGTGGTATATACACAAATAGTAAAAATTATCCATCAATATATGCTCAAGAAAGATTAAGCGTAATAAATGAAGAAGAAGCAAGAGCAGATGGATTAAGCATGAGTGAACAAATAAATTTTATAGAAAAAAATGTTGATGGAACAGTAGATGGAATAATAACAACAGCAACAAGTATTCAACCATATCAAACATATTGGTATAAAGATGAATTCTATATGCCAACGGCGTTCAGAACTTTGAATTGAGAAGTAAATTATTATAATTTATTAATTCCGAATGGCTCAAGTACTACGTATTGGTTAGCATCACGTTGTGTTAGTACTTATTCAGAAAAATGCAACTTTAGTATGTACAATGTATACACTGGTAACGTGAGTGGTTGTGATATGTACAGCTCTAATGATGATACCAACAGTCATCCTCGTGCGCTATTCCCACTAGTTTCCCTAAACGCCAGCCTAATAACAGGAAACACAACAACAGGGTTTACAGTAAATATAAATTAGAAAAAATTCCAATTAGTAAGAAATCAAAAAAATCGATTTCTTACTAATTTTTTACGCAAATCACAATTCCAACAAAAAATCATGCTAAAAAAATGTCCACAAAAGAACCGGTCCCAATGGGACATTTTTCGCAAAAGGAACCGTCCCAAATCAGAAAAGAGCAGCTACTAATAAGAAAAACTTTACATAATCTATTGAAAAATCCTCCGAAATATGATAAAATAATGAACTAATATAGCAAAACGGAAAAAAATAAGAAAAAAAGGGAGGATAACATGAACTTACCAAATTTATTCACCAAATTTTATTTAGATAAAGAAAAAGATATAGTAGTAAAATTATTTAAATCAGAAGAACCAGATGAATTAATTTATGTTCTAGAAACACCAAATCACCATACAGGAAACTTAATAACAAATTTAGCAAAGATTGCAAATGTAGAAACAATAAAAGACGAAAACGATATGAAAGTAATTACAGGAATTTTGCAAGCTTGTATTAATGATGACGGAGAAGAAGTTTACATATTTAGGCTTGGTGGAATAAAAATAGCAAATATTTATCCAGATGGAAGAATAGAAAGAAAAGCAAAAATTCCAGCAATAATAAAATTATTAATGGCACAAACAAAAGACTATAAATTGCCAGTAGAAAAAACAATAATAAAATCATATATTTTAAAGAAATCAAAATTTAGAACAGATTTACATACACACTTAAACCAAATATTACAACCAGATTTATTAATTGCACTTGGAATAAAACATCAAATTGGATATTCGTTATATTATATAAAAAAATTGGGAATAAAAGTTACAGCAAAACAAGAAAAAGAATTATTAAAAAAGAGAAAAGAAATCGAAAAGGAATACAAACATTCAGAATTAGAGGGTAAAAAATTAGAAAGAAAAATAAATGATGAAACATTAATAAATATGGCAGATTTAATTTTAAACAACCTAGAAAATGCAGATGAAAATATTGTAAAAATAAGAAATAGTTTAGTACTTCCAAAAGATGGACAATCAGTATTTACAAACCTTGAAAAAACAATTCTTTATAGATATGCAATTATAAGAGGAAAACAAGTACCAGATGATGAAAAAGTAGAATTAAGTTTAGACAAAATAGAAAAAATTGAAGATAATGATATAAGAAAAACCTTAAGAAAAATGAAAGAAGATATGGAAAATGAGAATAGTCCATACAAAGAAAATACTTTATATCAAGATAAATTATTATGGATTGCAAGAGAATATCAAAAACAAGGTATAAAATATGTTGAAATAGCAAATTCAACACTTGCAAAAAAAGGTCCAGCAGGTATACAAAACTTGGTAGAAATGCATAAAATAATGCCACAAATAGAAAAAGAAACAGGTGTAAGTATAAGATATTTGGCAGCTGCAAGTAGAACATTATTTACTCCAGAGCAAGTGAAAGAATGTCCAGCAGTAATAAAAGCATTAAGTAAAAGTCCTTATGTTGTTGGAATGGATTTAATTGGGGAAGAAATAAACAATGTAACAGATTTCTCAGATTTAATAGAAGAAATTATAAAATATGCAATATACGAAGATGATGGATATACAATAAGATTACATGCTGGAGAAACAGATGCTTTTAAAGATAATATTGAAAAAGCATTAGACTGTATAAAAATCTGCTTACCAAATGGAGAAAAAGCTCCACAAATAAGGTTAGGACACGGTTTATATGTTCCAGACCTAGATACAAGAGAAGGAAAAAGAATAATTGATAAAATGAAAGATTTAGATGTTATTCTAGAATTCCAATTATCATCAAATGTAAGACTAAATAATTTAACAAATTTAGGCAATCACCCTATGAAAAAATACTTAGCCTCAGGTGTAAAATGTGTTCAAGGTACTGATGGATGCGGATTCTACGGAATTGATACAATTGATGAACAAATTGCATTAAGAAATTTATTAGATATAAAAGATTCAGATTTTGCTAAAATGAGAAATGTTGAAGACGAAATATTAGAGAGAAGAAAAGTATATTTTGAGGAAAAATCAAATAAATTTGAACAATTTTTAGATGGTAGAACAATTGAGGAAGCGTTAAAAGAGGAAGAAGAAAAATTACTAAAAGAGATAGATTTAGATGCAATAGACATTAAATCTGCTAACAAGCTAAACTCATATAATGTATTTAAAACGAAAATTGTAAATTTACCACAAAATAAAACTCCAATCATAATAGCGGGTGGAAGTTTTAACTCGAAAGGTAGAGTTACAATGCCAAATGAAAATATAAAAAAATCTTTAAAAGAATTACTTGAAAAAGTTGATAATAAAAATACATATATTTTAATTGGTCATAAAATGCAAGGATACGAAAGAGCTGTTTTAGATATATCAAAGGAATTAAACAAAAAGTTTGATATTACAGCTGTTGTTCCAAAATATGTTTCAGAAGAAATTAAGGAAAACTTAGATAGCTCGCAAGATTTAAGCGGAATTTATGTTTCACCTGATCCATCAGAACTTGGAATTTATAAGAGCTTTAATTATGAAATATTTGAAAGAAGAAATTCAGTTGTTGTTGCTTTTGATGGAAACTCACCAGTTTCTAACTTGATTCAAGAAGCTAAAAACGGTAAAGGAAAAGCTAAAATTTATGTTAATTCTGATGTTGATGTACTTAAGGAAAAAGCAAAATCACTAGATGGATATGTTAGATTGTTTAATACCAGTGAGAATTTAGCTAAAGAGGTTTTAGAAGATAATCCTGACATAAGGGAAAAATAATAGAAAAATATAAATTTACATAAAAAGGTTGCGATAATTAAATATTTATTATAAAATAAAAGTAATTAATTTCATTTTCTAAACAAAAATATTTTGTTTAGTTTATATAGAGTAACTTGTTAACCCAGTCATATAAAAAAGGAGAACAACTATGAAGAAATACGATGTGATTATTGTAGGTGCAGGTCCTGCAGGGGTATTTTGTGCGCTAGAACTTGCAAAGGAGAAGCGGAATTTCAAAGTTCTAATTATTGATGAGGGAGCAGCAATTGAGCAAAGACGGTGTAAAACCGAATTTGTGGGAAAATGTACCAGATGTAAAGTATGTAGCATTACACATGGCTTTGCAGGTGCAGGTGCATTTTCAGATTGCAAACTGTCGTTATATAATCCAACAGATGAAACATTTGTTGGAGGTGAACTGGAAAGCTATATGTCAACCAAAGAATTAAAAGAACTTTTAGATGAGGTGGTTGATACATACAAAAAATATGGCATTCCGGAACAAACAATAGGAGGAATGGAGCATCCTGTTGCAAAAGAACTTTTAAAAAAAGCACAAAAAAATGGCTTAAATATGACAATTGTACCATTTATGCATGCAGGCACAACAAATGGCAGAAGAGCATATTATCTCCTGCAAACCGAATTACAGGAAGATGATAGAATTGATATGTTGTTTAATACACATGTTGATGATGTCATTGTAGAAGATGGTGCTGTTAAAGGCATTGTGTATACAAAAAATAAACAAACACACAAAATTTTTGCACCAAAAGTAGTGCTGGCGACAGGAAGAGCGGGAGCTTCTTGGAACAAAGAAATTTGCTCTAAACATGGTATACCAACAAAAGAGGGTAAAATCAAAATTGGTGTACGTTATGAACTCCCAGATGAAATTATGGGCTCTGCAAATGAGTTGTATGAACCTAAATTTAAAGCACCTGAAACCAAAGAAACAGATGCCGCAATAACATTTTGTCATAATCCATATTGTGGAAGTGTGGTAGCAGAGTCTTATGATGGTAAGATAACTTTAGTCAATGGACATGCTGACAATACTCCTACTGGAAGAACCAATATGGCATTACTCTTCAAAATGGATTTTGGAGAAAATGCTATAGAAGTTGTTAAAAATATGGCGAGAACGTTAAATGTTCTGTCTAATGGTCAGGTGGCAGTTCAGCGAACAGGCGATTTCTTTTCAAATGTAGCTACAACTCAGGATGGTTTAATGAATAATTCTGTTGAGCCTACTTTGAAATCGGCAGTTCCGGTTAACTTGCAGGAAATTATGCCTGCAAGGTTGGTAAACAATATAAAAAACTTTATTAATAAAATTGATAAAGTTATTCCAGGTTTTGCTGCATCAGACAATCTCATTTATGGTCTTGAAATTAAATTTTCAAATCTGTCTATCGAAATTGATAGTAATTTTATGACATATATTAATGGATTGTATGTAGCAGGAGATGGAGCCAACACCTCCAATGGATTAATCCAAGCATCAGCTTCCGGATTATATTTAGGACAGGTGTTAAGAAAGAAACTCTAAAAAACGGAGCAAGACAAATTTTTGTCTTGCTCCTAAAAAGTACAACTAAGTTTACATTCTTAGACTATAATATTTATATAGAATAGTAGAGAAAAATTCAAATAAAGGTTTACAAAATGCCAGTAAATGTAGTATAATAGAGTATAACTGAAAATCGAAACAAAAAATAAAAAATATAGGAGGAATAAAAATGGCAACATACTTAACAGAACCATCAAGAACATTTAACGAATACTTATTAATACCAAGACTAACAACAAAGGACTGCACACCAGACAAAATATCATTAAGAACACCACTTGTAAAACATAAAGTAGGAGAAGAAGCTGAAATGTACTTAAATGTACCATTCACATCAGCAATAATGCAAGCGGTATCTGGAGAAGAAATGGGTGTAGCATTAGCAAGAGAAGGTGGACTAGCATTTATATATATGTCACAATCAGTAGAATCACAAGCAGCAATGGTAAGACATGTAAAAGAATCAAAATCAGGATTTGTAAGAAGCAAATGGAACTTAAAACCACATGACACATTAAGAGACATCTTAGAAATAAAAGAAGAAAGTGACCACTCAACAATACCAGTAACAGAAGATGGAACAGCAAGAGGAAAATTACTTGGAATAATCACAAGTAAAGATTATAGATTATCAAGAGATAGTTTAGACAAAAAAGTAGAAGATATAATGACACCAGTTGATAAACTAGTATATGCAAAAGTTGGATTAACTTTATCAGAAGCAAACGATATCATCTGGGAAAAGAAAATTAACTGTTTACCTGTTATAGAAGAAAATGGAAACTTAAATTCATTAGTATTTAGAAAAGACTATGAACAACATAAAGAAAATCCACTAGCACTTCAAGACAAAAATCAAAGTTATTTAGTAGGTGCAGGAGTAAACACTAGAGACTATGAAGAAAGAATACCAGCTTTAGTAGAAGCAGGTGTAGATATCTTATGTCTAGACTCATCAGATGGATTCTCTGTATGGCAAAAAGAAGTTATAGAATGGGTACACGAAAAATATAATGGAAAAATAAAAATTGGTGCAGGAAATGTTGTAAGCCAAGAAGCCTTCTACTATTTAGCAGATGCAGGAGCTGATTTCATAAAAATAGGAATCGGTGGAGGTTCAATTTGTATCACTCGTGAAACAAAAGGAATCGGAAGAGGACAAGAAACAAGTTTAATAGAAAAGTTAACAAAGCTATTAAGACCAATAATGAAATGTCTATTTCCAAACTTAAAAGATAAGGATACAGCTAATAAAGAAATTTCTATGAATTTAATTGCTAACATATTAGGCTTAGGAAATGCAGCTACACCTTTAGGCTTAAAAGCAATGAAAACAATGCAAAAAGAAAATGGAAAAAAAGATACACTTTCAAATTCGATGGCAATGTTTATAGTATTAAATACAGCATCACTTCAATTAGTTCCAACAACTGTAATTGCAATAAGAAGTTCTCTTGGATCTGAAAATCCTAGTTCCATTATTTTACCAATATGGATAGTAAGTATTATTACAGTGGTCACAGGAGTATGTATAACTAAGATATTAATGAAAAAATTTTAAAGATTGAGATAAGGAGAGTATTTTAGTGTTTATAGCTAAAATATATGGGATAATATGAATAAAATAAATTATATTTCTTCAGCAATAATTCCTATTGTAATTTTAGTGATTGTTGCATATGGAGTGCATGAGAAAAATAAAGTATATGACACTTTTGTTGATGGAGCCAGAGAAGGTATCGAAGTTGTTTTTAATATATTCCCAACATTAATTGGAATTTTTTTTGCTGTAGGTGCTTTAAGAAGTTCAGGTATTTTAGATCTAATAATTCAAATGATACAACCAATTCTAAGTATATTTAAAATTCCAAGTGAAGTTATGCCACTTGCATTATTAAGACCAATATCAGGAAGTGCTTCAATGGGTGTAGCTACAGATATTATGAAAAATTATGGGGTAGATAGTAATATAGGAAAAATTGCTTCAACAATTATGGGGTCTACTGAAACAACTTTATATACAATTGCAATTTATACAAGTTGTGTGAAAATAAAGAAAATAAGATTTGTGCTTATTGCTTCATTAATTGCAGACATAGTTGGAATGATTGCTTCTGTAATAATTTGTCAAAATTTGTCTTAAACTTTTTCTTGACTTCTTTTGAAAAAGAGAGTAATATTAGCTTAACCTTTCAAAAGAGGTCAAAATTAATTCTATTAATTTAGTTCTATTAATTCTTTCAGGAAATAAAACCCCAATTAGATAATTAAATTGTTTTTATTCTTGTAGAGGAAAATTATTTTCTTATTCGTGCCCCCGAAGTAAATTTAAATATCCTCTACAATCTATTTATATATTTAGCGGTGGTAGGTTTCACCGTTTAAGATTTTAAAAGAACGAAATAACTGTTCAAGTAAAAATATTCTAATTAACTGGTGTGGAAATGTCAGCTTAGAAAAACATATTTTTTGATTTGCAGAATTTAAAAGTTCTTTACTTAAACCTAAACTTCCACCAATTATAAATGTAATATTACTAAAGTTTGTAAGAGATAAAGAATTAATATTTTCAGCAAGCTCAGTGGAAGATAATTCTTTTCCATTTAAATCTAAACATATTACATAACTTCCTTTTCTTATATGGGAAGCTATTCTACTTGATTCTTTTTCTTTTATTTGATTAATATTTTTTTCATTTAATGTTAAAGGAATTTTTTCGTCAGGTAATTCTTGAATATTTAAAATACAATATTTAGATAAGCGCTTTGAATATTCTTGTATTGCTTCACGAAAAAAGGACTCTTTAACTCTACCTATACAAATAATATCAATATGTAACATAAATTTCACCTATACTATATTAATTAAAGGAGTTTGTTTATAGCGACTTGCAACATTTAGACTAATTGTATCTTCATGATAGTGTTCTTCTAATACTTTTTCCAATACTGTTTTATATGCTAATTCAGGAAAGTTGTTTTCTTTACTTAAATGCCCTAACATGGCTGTTTTCAATCCAGACTTAATTAAGTGCGATATAAGTTTACCTGCAACTTCATTTGAAAGGTGACCTGTTGGACCGGCAATTCTCCTTTTTAATGCATATGGATATGGTGAGCATTTTAAAACTTCAGGGTCATAGTTTGCTTCTAATAAAATGAAGCAACTGTTTTCCAAATGATATAAAATATCATCTGTTATATGACCTAAATCAGTAGCTATACTAATTTTGTTATTATTATGGCATATATTAAATCCACATGGCTCGGTAGCATCATGTGGGATGTTAAATGGTGTTATTGACAAATCTCCAATTTGAAAATTTTCATTAGTATTAAATACCTTAATATTTTCTGATGAGATTTTATTCTTTTGTTCAATCATTGAATTCCAAGTACCATTGTTAGCAAATACTGGTATATTATGTTTCTTTGATAAGGTTCCAAGTCCCTTTACATGATCTGAATGTTCATGAGTTACCAGTATTGCATCAAGTTTATCTACATCAACATTTATATTAGCTAGACCTTCTTCAATTTTTTTACAACTTTCTCCGGCGTCAATTAATAGTCTGGTAGAATTAGATTCGACAAAAAGGCTATTACCTGAACTACCACTATATAAACTACAAAATCTAAACATTATATTCATCCTTTGCTTTTATTCTGTAACTCTTTCAATTTGAGCCCCTAAATTTCTAAATTTTTCTTCAATGTTTTCATAACCACGGTCGATATGTGACAAATTATATAATTGTGTTTCTCCATCTGCAATTGTACCTGCTATAATTAAAGCAGCACCGGCTCTTAAATCTGTTGCATAAACAGGAGCACCAGATAGCTTTTTTACTCCTTCAAATATAGCTGACTTACCTTGTGCTGTAATTTGAGCTCCCATATTATTTAATTCTGCAGTATATTGGAATCTAGATTCCCAGATACTTTCATTAATAATACTTGTTCCATCTGCAATAGATAAACATACACCAATTTGTGGTTGTAAATCTGTTGGAAATCCTGGATATGGTAAGGTTTTTATATTTGCTTTATTAGGTCTTTTATTTGTCCATACTCTTAGGGTATCTCCATTTGCATCTACATTTCCGCCCATTTCAATTATTTTGGCTGTAATACACTCTAAATGTTTTGTAATGCAGTTTTTTAATGTAATATCACCTCTAGATGCAATTGCTGCACACATAAATGTTCCTGCCTCAATTTGGTCTGGAACAATACTATAACTTGCATTACCTTTTAAAGACTTTACTCCATTTATTTTTATTACATCTGTTCCAGCACCACGTATATCTGCACCCATTGTATTTAAGAAATTTGCTACATCAACAATATGAGGTTCTTTAGCAGCGTTATCAATAACTGTTGTTCCTTCAGCTAAAACACTTGCTAAAATAATATTAATTGTTGCTCCAACAGAAACAATATCCATATAAATAGATGTTCCAACTAATTTTTTTGCAGAAGCTACAATTTTACCTTTACCAACATCTACTTTTGCACCTAAAGCCTCAAAACCTTTGATATGTTGATCAATAGGTCGTGCACCTAAATTACATCCACCAGGTAGGCCAACTTCTGCCTTTTTACATCGACCAAGTAGAGAACCAAGTAAGTAATATGATGCTCTAAACTTACTTGTCATATCAATAGGAGCTTGTAAACAACAAATATTTCTCGTATCTATAGTCATCTCATTTGGAGTATTCCATGTTATTTTAGCTCCAAGTTCTTCTAAAATTTTGCATGATATTTTTACATCACTAATATTTGGTATATTTTCTATAGTGCAAATACCATCAATTAATAAAGTAGCTGGAAGAATTGCTACTGCTGCGTTTTTTGCTCCACTTATTGTTACTTCACCCTTTAAATGAGTTCCGCCTTTTATTATTAATTTTTCCAAGATTATACCCCCAAAAAAAATAAAGTTTCTTTATAAATTCTTTACAGTTATAACATAAAAAACATACTTTTACAACATAATTTTGAATTTTTTTAATATATATTTACTATTATTTGCTCTTTAGCAGATTAAAAATTTGAGTCTGAATATATAAAAAAACATTATTTTAGATTATATATGGGCAGAGTTAATAATAAG
>OLPI01000540.1_pt1 | contig 36223 bp, 44 predicted proteins | sample 1672361 | NCBI WGS metagenome assembly OLPI01 (sample SAMEA3136675, study PRJEB25190) | human gut metagenome
TCATGTTTACATGGAACCGGGAGAAGAAGCTTTCCGGGGTCTGGAGGGTCAGATCCGACCGATCGGTAATCACATCACCGATATAGTATGGCAGACCACAGTTGGCATAGGAGATATACCCCGAGCGCTCAAAAACTACGATTTCTGCCTGCTCATTCAGTCTGCGAATACGGGCGGCAGCGGTAGCACCGCCTGCCACACCGCCCACAATGACAACTTTCATGTTATCGTTCCACCTTTCCCGCATAAGCGGAAATTCCGCCTATGTTTTTCACGTTGGTATAACCCATCTGCTTCAAAATAGCAGCTGCCTGATGGCTTCTTGCACCGCTGAGACAATGAACAAAAATGGGGGTAGATTTATTGTCAATCATGCCAGCCACTTTGCTAATGGACTGCAAAGGAACATTTTTACTGCCGGGGATATGCCCCTGCCGGTATTCGTCGGGGGTGCGAACATCCAGCAGGACTGCGCCGTCCGTAGTGCTATATTCTTTGACACCCTGATTGATGTCAGGGCCTTTCAGGAAATCAAAGAATCTCATCTTTGCACCTCCTTACAGCATGGCGAGAATCTGAGCCTTAGGTCTGGCACCGGTGACTTGATTGACAATCTTTCCGTTCTTCATAACCACCAGAGTGGGTATGCTCATCACGCCGAACTGCATAGCCAGGTCCTGTTCCTCATCCACATTAATTTTAACAACCTTGATATCGGAGCGCTCCTTGGCAATCTCTTCTACCAGAGGAACTACCATGCGGCAAGGACCACACCAGGGAGCCCAGAAATCCATCAGGACGGGCTTGTCCGAGTTCAAAACCTCTTGATTGAAATTGTTTTTATTAACACTGATAGCAGACATATTTAAGTCCTCCTGTTTTCTTTTTTATGGCTTTATTATATCCAGCAGTCGTTCCTTGTTCTGTGATTTTATCACTTATCGCCGTTGACTGTTTCACCGGGCCAACTATTAATTCCGCCGATCTCAATGATATTGGTGTAGCCCAGTTTCACCAGTTTTTCAGATGCCTGCTTACTCCGATTACCGCTGCGGCAGTATACCAGAATCAGCTGATCTTTATCCGGCAGTTCAGAGATATCCTCTGTGCCAATGGATTCGTTGGCAATATTGATAGCACCGGGAATATGCTTTTCGCTATATTCCTGAGCAGTACGAACATCGAGGATGATGTATCCGGTTTCCTCCTCCATCATCGTAATAGCTTCCTCCATAGTAATCTGTCGATAGGTTTTTTCAGCGGATTGCGTTGCACAACCAGAGAGAAGCAGTAAAGTCATTAAAATGGGAATGATTCTTTTCGTGTGGATACCTCCATATTTTGAAGATAGGGCAGCCGTTTCCAGCTGCCCTGTTTCCTTTTTTATGTTCTTGCCATTCCGTCTACACTGAGCACAACGCCCGTGATATAGGATGCTTCGTCAGAGGCCAGGAACACAAATGCATTGGCAATATCCTCCGGCTGACCCAGGCGGCGCAGAGGGATCTGCTTGATGAGCGGATCAATTACTTCCTTGGGAACAGCCTTCATCATATCGGTCAGGGTAATACCGGGAGCGACTGCATTCACTCGAATACCCTTCGGACCCAATTCTCGGGCAAGGGAAACCGTCAGGCCATTGACAGCAAATTTGGATGCGGGATAAGCAAAGCCACTGGGCTGGCCGTAAATGCTGACCATTGAGGAGGTGGAGAGAATAACACCTTGACCTTTTGCAATCATGCACTCACTGGCGGCTCTTGTAGCATTGAACACGCCTTTTACATTCAGATCCATAACCTTATCAAAGGTTTCCTCCGTATACTCGGTAAAGGGAGTGCTTTCGGATACACCGGCATTGTTCACCAGAATATCAATGCAACCGTATTTTGAGGCAGCTTCTCGGAACGCATTGCGGACAGATTCCAGATTGGACAGGTTAGGACTGATTCCCGCAACTGTTGCATCAGGGTACTTTTCTTTCAGCTGCGCAACCGCTTTGTCAGCAGAACCTTGTGAGCTTGCGGTCAGGATTACCGTAGCACCTTCCTTCAAAAATTTGTCTGCGGTAGCGTAGCCAATGCCACGGCTGCCTCCGGTGATGATTGCAACTTTATCTTTCAGTCTCATAAGAATACCTCCTTGTGTTTTGTATTTGTAGTATAACCTGTTTCGGAGGCGCTCTCCGTGATAAAATCACATTTTTCCAAAAAGGAATGATAGAAAAAACATGCCCGTGCATAAATAAAAAGCCACAGTCACGCTCCGATTTGAAGTGTAGACTGTGGTTTTTATTTTACAGGTTCTGCACATTCAGCCATCTTGATGATTTCGGAATCATCAATTTTGCTTGGAGTGTATTCGAGAACATAAGTGACTTCCGGAGAATAAGTCCAACAGAGAAATGCCGTGTCATCTTTCTTGTAAAGAGCGCCCGGCCAGTCCTGAATCATCATTTCCTCACAGCTGTCCATACCATCAACAAAATGCATCGAGGTGAGAATGTAACTACGGATAGCGAAATATGGGGGAGGCTGTCAACCAAAATATCTCGACAAACAGCCGACAAAAAATGACAGCCAGCGAAATGCTGGCTGCCTGTTTGGGCACAAAATGGGAACGGCCCGGGAAACGCATAGTCAGTCGAGAATCTCCATGAGCCGGCCGCAGCAGAAGGGGATGACCTCGCCTTTTTTGACGTGAACGGTCTTGTTGCACGTCTGACAGTAAACATCCGTGTCATACGGCGCACGAACGCTTGGGACAGCACCGGTTTCCTCTTTGGAAAGACCTTCGATATGGAATGTTGCGGTTTTGTCCTCACTGGGAATGTAGGTGCCCATTGGTTCAAGGCGCTTCGTCTTGCCGATACAGTTGGCCATCTTGATCCAGAGCGCCTCCAGCTCTGTTTTTTCTGCGGGGTTCTCCGGGGTGAACTCAACAATATCCTGATTGATTCGAATTTTCATAATAGTTGATCTCCTTTTCTTAGCCGCTCATCAGACCGGAGATGACGCCCATGATCTTATCATGGCAGCCGCCGCAGCCGGTGGAACAGCTTGTGATTTTTTGTACTTCTTGAAATTCGCGCTCGACGTCGGAAAAGCGGTTCGTCTGCGCAAGTGCGCGGTCAATATCCGCGAGCGTGACGTGCTTGCAGTGGCAAAGCTCTACGTTCTCTTTGTATTCCATGGCCAATCAGACCTCTGTAAATGCGGACTTGTCCAGACCGCAGTCAGGGCAAACCCAATCCTCCGGGATTTCTTCAAACGGTGTGCCGGGGGCAATGCCATTCTCGGGATCGCCGACGGCCGGATCATAGACGTAGCCGCAGGGACATTCGTATTTCATGCTTGCATCCTCCAAAACAATAATGATTATCATTACTGATTACAAAATACCATAACTTTCTCGATTTGTCAAGAGGGAACTTGCAAAAGCAGCGCATCCTGATGGATGCGCTGCTTTTGCTGCAAGGGAGACATGGGAACAGATCGTGAAATGGATGCGGAGAGGGTTGAGCAAAGGGGATGCGAGGGAGCAGGACAGGCGCGGGACAGACAGACCGAAGGGGATTGGGAGCAGGCGTGGCGAGAGGATGCGGGGATGATTGCGAGAGGGAACAGAATAGCCAGCCGGATGCGCTGATTTTTGACATATTAGACAAGAATGAGGATATAGGTTCAGAAAGAAACCGTTTTTTGCGAAAAAAGGCTAGGAATGACTGCAATGTGGTGCTTTTGCAGGAAAGTTTTACCGCTGAAAAATGAGTTCCTCCGATAAGAAGTCCTTCTTCTTGATGCCGCGCTCCTTGAGGTAGCGGTCGAGGCGGTCAAAGAGCTCTGCGGGGATCTGCGCGGCTAAGGTTCTCATTTCTCCGGTCATGATTTTTCCGTCCTTCCAGTCGTAATATTCCGTGATCATGGCTTCCACATACTCACCGAGGGTCATCCCTGCTTTTTCCTGCTCCTGCCGCACTCTGGCATGGAGTGCGACGGGCAGCATGGCGCATAGGTTTTTTCTTTCTTCCATTGCAATCTCCTTTCGCTTTGGTACGCCAAGTATCGCAGGAAACGAGAAAGGAAGCTATTCACCAGAGCCAACAAAGAATGCCGCACAAACGAAGCAAATTGGACTAATCCGTAAACAAATCCGGTCTGGCTGCGACGGCAAAGCCCTCGCGCCCGGTCACGACCACGCCATTCTGCCCACCGGAGCAGTGGATGACGAGGATATTGCCCACGCTGTCGTAGCCGCAGACGATCCCGACGTGGCTGTCATCCGCGTAAAAGACGAGATCGCCGGGCAGTGCGTCTGACCATGAGACATTGGTGCAAGACCCATGCTGCGAGGCTGCGCCACCCCCTCGTCCGGGCAGGTATGCACCATCTGTGGCGTTATAGAACGTCCAGTCTACGAAACCGGAGCAGTCTAGTCCGAACGGCAGCACCTTGCCGGTCGAACCGCTGCCGGGTGCAGTGACTGTCGTCGGCGTTCCCCAGCGGCTGTCCCAGCCGAGGACGAGACTTTTGCCGCCCCAGAAATACGTCACCTTTCCGAGAAGCTGATACGCCGTCAGGACAATGGATTCTCGCAGCGGATCAAGATCATCCGGCAGTGTGCCTTGGATATCCGAAATGTCGACAGGGCCGATGGGCGTACCGTCAGGTTGGTAATTGCCGATCAGGGAAAGGAAAATGTCGTCGTAGTCCGGCTTCAGCAATTCTTCGAGCATCTCCCGCTGCTGGGCGGTGAAGCCGTACTCATCTGCCATTTGCATGGCATCCTTGATCTGTGCGGAGATATGCAGCGTTGTGACCCGTTCGCTGTCTACAGTTCTGGTCGTCAGTTCGTATTCGAGTTTGTTGGCATCGAAAAAAATTTCCCGCAGGAGCTGGAGTTTTTCTTCGTCCATTGTCATAACGTCCAACCCGTGTTCCTCGTCAGTCGAGACCTTGACCGCGTACACAGCCAGCACGTTCCGCCAATTTTGAAGCATGGCCGCTTCCATGCCCTCCTGCATATCCAACTCGTCGTATGGATGATCCTCCATGATGCGGTAGATTTCGTCGGTGAACTCGCCGTTCAGCGTTGCAACCGCGTCCGGAATCTTGATTTCCGTACCGGTATCCTCACCGGCGAACAGGATACCGAGCGGCGAAGCAAACAACATCCCTACAAGCAAGATCACCACGACAACAGAAACTGCCGCCGCACCGCCTGCGCCGATAGCTGCGGCCAGCTTTTCTGCCGCTGCCACGATTGCCCGAAGGACTTTCTTCCCAGCCTCTTTCGCGGTTTTGGCCGCTTTGATTGCTGTATCCCGAAGCACCTGCCCTTTGCGGATGACAGTTGCGGCCTGCTTGGGAGCAGCCGCCGACGCTTTGCTGGGCAAGGCTTTTGCGGAAGGTGTGGTGGACTTGATTTTCGCTTTCGGGGCCGTTTTGATCTTCTGCTTTTTTACGAAAGCCGGTCGCGCCTGTTTCTGAACACGCGCAGGCTTTGCCGGAGCGACATTCCTGCTCGCTGGCATAGGAACTGGTTCATTCGTCAATGCTGATTGACATAATTTCGCGTTGCCTCGAATCATTTTCTGCGCTGCCTGCTGTGGATTTGCCTGCACGGGTGTTACCTGTGTTGGCTGCTGCGCTGCAATGTACTTCTGCTTGCTCTTGATGTCCGGCAACGGTGGCCGCGGGGCCTCCGGTTTCGTAGATTCTGCATCGACAGGTGTCACAACCGCTTGCGGCTGGCGTGTTCGAATCTGCGGCAGAGCTGGCTGCTCCTGCTCCGCACTATGGAAAACGTGGAGTTTTTGCTGTTCACGAACAGTTTCCCGTGTACGAATGACAGGAGAAAAAGTTTCGGAATCTGCGATTGTGTTCTCAATACTGCTTGCTTCTTCTTTGAGAAGATTCTGCTTTTTCCATTTCTTTCGGATGTACTCTTTCGTCTTGATTTCAGGAAGCGCGAACTGTGTGGTATCCGTTTTTGGCGTGGCAAGCGGTTCTCGCGGAGAGAAAACAATCGGTTTTTCTCTTGGCAGAGTCCGTGCTGATGGTTGCACCGTCGGAGCCGTCGCAGGTACAGATGGTTCCGTGATGGCAGGGGCTTGTCCAAGCAACCGTTGCTCTGCCGGTTTTGCTTTCACAGCAGATTTTTCTTTGACCGAAGACCACAGCTCGCGCACAGGCTGATTTACCTGTGAACGGGAAACGACCTGCGACTTTTCATGAATTTGCGAAGCTGGATGCCGGGACTGTTGCACAGATGCATCAGCGGTCGGTGTATGCTCTCGCATTTTTGGTTGCTTGTCGCTTGCCGGAGGAACCGGCTTCTCCCTGATTGGAGAAGCCGGTTCACACACAGAATGTTCCATTGTCGATGGCGTTGTTTCCGCAGGAACAGCCTTTACGTTTTCATGAATACGCGGAGTTGAATGCTGAGACGGGGACACTGATGCTTTCGCATCTGGCGTATATTCTCGCGTTTTGGGCTGTTGGACGTTTACTGGAGAAACCGGCTTCTCCCTGATAGGAGAAGCCGATTCGCGCACAGAACGACTTACCTGCGGCTGGCTCTGTGGCGGGTAGCTCGGTTGCGCAGAAACAGGCGGATATTCTCTCGGTACTGTAGTAGGCTGTCGTGACTGCTCGTGTTGTGGAACAGATTCTGTCCTGGCTTCCCGCTGCGGTTCGGATTTTGTTTTCGGCAGCCTGTGGGCTGCCTTTTCTGCCAGATGGCGGACTTCCTGCACGGCATGGTCGGCGGTATCCGTGATCTTGCCGCTCTCGTAGCGATCCTCCGGCTGACCGTCCTGTGCTGCTTCGCGCAGCTCCTGCCGAAGCTGCTGAAAGGAAGCATCTGTGCCGCGGCGGAACGCTGCCTGCGGCGCGGATTTGAGGGTTTCGACGGCTCTCGCTTTCAGTGGTGATTTTTCTTTGACCTCCCGCATTACGACGCCTGCTCCACCCGTTCAGACATCTTTGTCGTCATAAGCTGATACAGCCTTCCGTTTTTCGGAAAATGATCCACGAAAGGCACGATGGTGCTGCCGCACTTGAGAAGCCCGTGTCCAAAATCCACACCAGAAATGTACGAAAGTTGGTTATCCGAAATATTGAGCAGCCGCGCCAGCTCGATTCGGTCCGTACTCGCCTGATTAAGCATGAGCAGGAATTCGCTGTTTGCAAGCATCGTGCGGGCGGTATGGGATTGCAGCAGATCGTCGACGTTCTGCGTCAGCCCCGTGCCGCAGGCCCCGTATTTGCGCATCCGCTTCCAGAGCGTGAACAGGAAATTCGCGCTGTATTCGTGCTGGAACAGCAAATAGATTTCATCAATATAAAGCCATGTATTCTTGCCAAGCTTGCGGTTTCGGATGATGCGGTTGAACACGCTGTCCAGTACAACGAGCATGCCGACCGGCAGGAGCTGCTTGCCGAGGTCACGGATGTCATAGCAAAGAATGCGGGAATTGGTGTCCACGTTCGTGTACTTGGCAAACGTATTCAAGCTGCCCTCCGTGAACAGCTCCAACGCCAATGCAACGTCCCGCGCTTCGGGTTCCGGCTGCTCCAGGAGCGCGGCGTGGAAGTCTTGTAATGTCGGCACAACGCCGAGATAGCCATTCCGAATAAATTCCCGGTAGACCTGTGCAGTACACCTGTCAATGATGGACTTCTCCTTGGCAGACAGCTTGCCCGCGCCCACGAGCTGTTCACAGAGGGACAATAAGAATTCGGATTTCAGCACGACAGGATTGTCGCCGTCGTTGTAGCCGGACTCCATATCAAGAGCATTGATATGATTGGGCGAGGTTGCGGAGATTTCAATGACCTCGCCGCCCAAGCCTTCGACCAGCGGGCGATACTCGGCTTCAGGATCGATGATGATAATGTCATCGTTCGTGGACAGCGCGATCTCCGTGATCTCGCGTTTGGCGGCAAAGGATTTGCCGGAGCCGGAGACACCGAGGATGAATCCGTTGCCGTTGAGCAGTTCTTTGCGGTCTGCCAGAATGAGGTTCTTTGAAATCGCATTCTGCCCGTAGTAGATGCCGTGCCGGTGTCGAATCTCCTGCGCCTTGAACGGCATGAGCACGGCGAGGGCTTCTGTCGTGAGTGTCCGCAGCGCGTCGATGCGCCGCAAGCCAAGCGGCAGCGCAGTAATTAACCCGTCTTGCTGCTGAAAGCTCAGTTTCGCAAGCTGGCACAGATGCTTGCGCGCAATGGATTGGAGCGTTTCGGTGTCGCTGTCCAGTTCCTTCTTGCTGTCTGCCAGATGCACGAGCGTGACCACGGCGAACAGCATTCGCTGGTCGCGGGTCGTGAGGTCGTCCAGCATCTCGCGGGTTTCCTTCCGCTGCTGTTCCAGATCATACGGCACAACAGCAGAGAAGTTCTGGTTGCTGTTCTGCCGCCGCTGCCAGTTGGTGACGTTCGTTTCCACGCCGAGCAGTTTATTCTCCACCTCGCGCACCGCTTCGTCCGTCGGCACGGGGATCATATCGATGGAGAGCATCATGCGCCGGTTGAGGTCGGTCAGCTCCAGAATCATGCTGTCTTTGATGTAGCTGGCATAGTCCTTGAGGAACAGAACGCGACCGTATTGACTGCCCATTTTGAAATAATCCCGATGAAATTCCAGACTGTCCGGGCAAATCGTGTCCTTGAGATTATGCCCACGCTTCATGGCGGATTGCAGGTCAAAGGGCAAGGATGACTCGTCCGGTCGGAAGAATCCGCGCAGCACATCCAGCCGTTCGGCGGCGTCCAGCTCGTTGGAGGACGAATTGAGCCGCGAGAGCTTGGAGGACACCTCGCCCGTCACGCGGGAGAAGAATGTGCGTGCTTCGTCTACATTCTTTTTGTGAACGGAAACCGTGAGAAACCGCTCCTGTTCCACGCTGGCGGAGCTGCCGGAGATTTTGTCTTCCAGCATCCCGTTGAACTCGTCCACAAAACCGTCGAGGCTGTCGCCGCGCTGCGGAAGCAGAACCGTATCTTCAAAAGCCTGCCGGTTGACCTGTTTGTTGCAGATCGTGAGCTTGGTGGTCGAGCCGCTGTCCAATGCGTTCAGCAGTTCGCTGTAGCCAAGGAACATGGCGGTCTTGTCCTCTTTGGACGCGATGGCATAGTTGATGTCTGAGAAGCGCAGCGTTCTGGAATATTTCGTGCCGAACTGAAAAATCCCATCCGCGAAGATCCGCTGGATGGGAATGATGTCCTGCACACTGCGCGGGATCTTATATGCCGTTCGATCCTGCTTGATGGTGTTGTTGAGGGTTTTAATCAAGTGTCAGCACCTCCCGCATGGAATTGGAATCCAGCAGCACTTCCGCATACAGATTCTGCGGATGATACGAAAGAGTGCGCGGACAGAGGACCTCGGAACGGATGACCGCCAGCAGGAATCGCTCGGCGGGCATGCCGTTGTAGGTGAAAAAGCCGCACATGGCAAACGGGAACGCCGCCAGCATGCACACCCAGCCGACCTCCGCCGCGCCGATGAGCGGCTTTAGTCCGAAATACGCGCCAACCGCCACGCCGATGGCGAGCAGCGCAAACACCATCTGCCGCAGAGATAAGCCGAACAGAATGCTCTCCTGATACCGCTGGATCTCTTTGTTGATTTTCACTTCGATGATGAATCCCTCCTGTTTTTCAGTTTTTTCTGGAATGGGGCTTGATTTTTTCTTTGTTCCAAGCTAACATGGCACAAACTTTCTAAAGGAGGTCGTGCCATGTTGATGATCGTATTTGGGGCAGGCTGCCTGCTCCTGTCTGTACTGTTTCACGCCGCATCGCTTCTGCACCTTGGCCTGCCGCTTTTGTATGCGCTGCTCGTGCCAACGCTGTTCTCCGGGTGGTATTACAGCCACTATGCACTGGCGAATGGGATCTGGTATGCGCTCATTGTCCTGGGGCTGATTTCGTGTATTGTGTCGCTGGTGCGGAAAATTGCAGGCAGATCGTAATAAACTCACGCAAAATTCATTTGACACCATATATGACACCATGCTATAATAAGACTGACCAGAGAGGCAGAGGTGATGTTCCGTGTCAAAATGGGATAAACTATTGGCAAGAATCTGCGGATTATCGCGCGATCTTCGTTTTGATGCGCTGCGCAAGGTGCTGGAAAGCTACGGCTATGAAATGCGTCAGCCAAACGGCGGCAGCAGCCATTGCACGTTTCGCAAACCCGGCTGCGCGCCAATTACGATCCCTATGCACGAACCGATCAAGAAAGTCTACGTTATGATGGTAAAAGAAGTTGTAGAAAGCGAGGTGTCAAATCGTGAAGACGATTGAGTATTATATGAATCTTCCGTATCGTCTGGAGCTTGTTCCGGACACGGACGAAGGCGGTTTTGTAGCCTCGTATCCGGAGCTGCGCGGCTGCCTGACCAGCGGCGAGACGGCGGAAGCGGCGCTGAAAAACGCGCTGGACTGCAAACGCGAATGGCTGGCCGCCGCACTGGAAGATGGCTATGAGATTCCGGAGCCTACGTCTGATGACGAGTATTCCGGTCAGTTCAAGCTGCGGCTTCCGAAGTCGCTGCACCGCGCACTTGCGGAAAACTCCAAACGCGAGGGTATCAGCATGAACCAGTATTGTCTGTACCTGCTGACAAAAAACAACGCTGAATTTCGTCACGGCGCATAATAAATAAATCATAAGATGCAGAACCCTCCATCCAACTACGGATGGAGGGTTTCTTATCCAAGTCCCATCAGTTCCCGGATGATGCGGTCGGACATTTTAATGGAGCCGACGAGTACCAGCATATTGAATACCAGCTCGCCAATATAGTTCCAGACGACCGTTGCCGGGGCGAGTCCTTCCGTTATGACGGGCGGGCTGGATGCGAATTGTGAAAAGATAATACACGCCAGCAGAATGACACAGCCCTCCAAGCAGATGGCGGCGTAGCTCTTGATGAACGCCATGCCAATGCTGCTGGAGGGCTGTCCTGCAAAGCTCGACAGTGGGATCGGCGCAATCGCCGTCGCCATATAGAGCTTAAAAAAGCGGCCGTAGACGGTCAAGATCATGACGAGCGACAGCACCCAGATGAACAGCGAACCGAGCAGCGTCACCGCCCAGAGCGGAATGCTCTCCAGCAGGCCGACATCTTCAATCGTCGATGCGATCTCGGCGGGCAGCGTGGATGCTTCCATTGCCGAAAGACCGGACGCGCCCATGATCGTCTGGATCGCACCCTGCGCAATCGAGAACAGAGCCGTCATCAGCTCCATGCCGTAGGTGACCGCCGCCTGTGCCAGCACAAAACGGATGAAGCATTTGAACGCCACCTCCGGGCGTTTCAGCTCCGTAAAGCTGCCGCAGGTTTTCATCACGCCAATCACAAAAAACAACACCAGAAGTGCATACGCAATTGCTTTCAGCGCGTCGTTGATCCCGACAATCACATTCCAGATCCCGCCGCCCTTGAAGTTCTCCGGACTGGTGGTCAACAGCGTCCAAATTTCCGACAGCTTGCTGTTCCACGTTTCCAGCGAGGAATTGAGATTATCTATGATCCAGTTTCCACTTGAGATGGTATCACCTCCAGTTGTATCGGGGAGAGCATTCTCGCTCTCCCCATATTCTTATCAGCCGGTGATCAGCGTCAGGATCTCCTTGGTGAATGTAATGACGATACCGCCCGCGACGGTCAGGATGCCGTTCGCGCGCTGCGACGGATCGTGCGACTTGAGAGACAGGCCAACCTGCAAAATGCCAAAGCCGAGCAGGATCAAGCCGACCGCGCGAATCAGGGAAAAGATAAAATCGCTCAGGTTATTCACGACCGCCAGCGGATCGCCGTCCGCCGCGAACGCCGGGACAACAAAAACCGCCAGCATGAAAAACACGCTGGCGAAGATCGAGTAGAGCCGTTTGGCTTTGGATTCAAAAGGTTTCTTCAATGAAATTCCCCCTTCAATGGATTCGAATTTTCTGTGCCGCCCACACGAAGCAGCGGGCGGCCGGTGTAAACGGGCGGTTTTGTTCCATGATGAATGTAGGGCGCTGCGCCGCCGAGGGAACTGTGTGAGATCGCGGGATGGTGCATGAGATCGTACTTTTCGTCCATAACCGGGCTTGCACCGCGGATGAACAGCAGCGCATAGCGATTGTCCAGTTTCCGTACCTCGTCAGGGGTCAGCAGCTCGCGCCCGGACATCTGGAAATTGGTTGAGTAAGAACCAGATTTGCCCTTCGTCTGCCCGTGCGTTTTGGTATCAATCGTGGCTTTGCCGAGCATCTCAGAAACGTATTTGTGTGTTGACGATTCGTTGCCGCCGAGATACAAAATGGTATCACAGTTGCCTGGAATTGTCTCCCAGCTATCCTTATACAATTCTTTGATCTGTGCCATATTCTGAATGATAACGCTTGCCGAGATGGAACGTGAGCGCATCGTCGCAAGCTCACGGGTAAAGCCTGGCAGCGGCATGGCTGCAAACTCATCCAGCACAAAGCGAACGTGACGCGGCAGCGGGCCGTGATGAATTTGGTCTGCGCTGTAATACAGGGCTTGGAACGCCTGCGCGTAAAGCAGGCTTACAAGGAAATTAAACGTGTTGTCGTTATCTGGGATAACAGCGTAGAGCGCGACCTTTTTCTCGCCCAGCGTGTAAAGGTTCATGTCGTCATGGTCGGTCAGGGCTTGAATCTGCGGCAGATTAAAGGGCGCGAGACGGACAGCCGTACTCACCAAAATCGATTTTGCGGTTTTGCCCGCGGCTAATTTGAAAACCTTATATTGCCGGACAGCGACGCTGTCCGGTTTTCTGCGTTCTATGGATTCAAAGAGCAAATCGAGTGGGGACACATGCCCTTCGTCTTCCTCGCGCACCTCCGCGTATTCCAGCACGCGCATGACCATTGAGAAGTTCTGCTCATATTCCGGGGCTTCCTGAAACAGCATGAGGATGATCGCCTGCAGGAGTGCGGTTTCGGCTTTGGTCCAGAACGGATCGGACTCATGGCTGCCCTTTGGTGTTGTGGACTGGATCAGGTTATTGACCAACTTCAGCACGTCCTTTTCGTCGCGCAGATAGCGAAACGGATTGTAACCGTCTGACTGTTCCAGATTCACAAGGTTCAGAACGCGCACGTCATAGCCCTGCTCCTTGAGGTAGCCGCCCGTGGCAAGTAGCACTTCAGATTTGGGGTCTGTTATGACATAATTGGTGTTTGCGGTCAGGATATTCGGCAGCACAAAGCTGCGTGTTTTGGCTGCGCCGCTGCCGCCGATGACCAGCACGTTGAGGGAGCGGCGGTGCTTGTGCGTATCCAGGCCGAGCCGAACGTGCTGCGTCAGCGGGATGCTGTCCTTCTGCGCGAACTGCGCGTTGACGGATGCTGGTGTCGCCCACGCTGCAGAGCCGTGTTCCTCGCCGTCGCGGGTTCGACCCTGATTCGTCCGGTAAAGCAAAACTGCCATGCCGTAAGCGGCAAGGCAGATGAGGATGGTAGGCAGGCTTTTGTCCGTCCACACGATATTTGTCGGCTGCTCCAATGCTGATGTCAGGTTCCGCAGCAGCTCCGGCAAACCGCCGCCAAGGGACTGCGCCAGCAGCAGGGCAAGCCAGACGACGGGGATTATGCCAATGAGATAAAACAGGGTGTCGTTTGATTTTCGGATAGGCATCACCTCAGAAAAAACGCCCTGCAAAGCGCAAAGCCTTGCAGGGCAGTTGGAAATTATCGTTCAGGTTCGGTAATTCGTTTGTGCCGGTTCTGTGCCGGAGTGCCTTTCTCCATGAACTGCTCCAGCAGCGCTTTTTTCTTTTCATAGCCGGTGAGAATGGAATCCACGAACGCAATGCTGTCGTCTTTGGCGTACAGCTCTGCAATTTCGTCCCGGCAGGGAAGCAGGTCCATACGGACACAGCTGCGGTCGGTGACGAGCTTGAGAAGCTCCGTTTCGGTCTTGCGGAAGCTGTTGACCGTGATCTCTGTGCAGTTACTGCGCTCCGGCAGGCGCGGGGAATCCCAGAACATCGAATTGCCGGAATCGAAGATCGGGGCCATCCGCACAAATTTCAGTGTCCGGCTGTCACGGAGGATGCCGAAGTTATTGAGATGCCGGTCTGTATTCGTCAGCACGAAATCTGTAAGGATCTGATATTCGAGGAATCCGCGCACTTCCTGCTCTGACAGACCGTGCTCGGTATAGACATGAATGAAATGCTCGTAGGTGGAGACGGCATTGTCTTTCTTCTCAGAATCCACAACGTCAATCGCCGGTATAAACTCCAGCGTTTCCGACGCGAAGTCCTCGCAGATGCAGCCGTACTGCTCGCTTGCGCTGCCGGTGAACTTGACCGGGCGGTACTGCACATGGTTGGAAAAGCCCTGTTTTTCATGCAGCATGGATGCCAGCACTTCATTGAGACTCTGCTGAGAATTTGCGCCGCGGTTGCCTTTGAGCAGGCAGCGCGTATCGTCGACGATCAACCACTTTTTGATCAGGTCACCTTGCAGCGATGCGCTGGGCGAATACGCTGGTGTCTGGGTGCTTGTCGAAGCTGCACCGTGAGGATGTTGGATCTGCATGGATTCCAGTGGATCGCGGAAGCTGTTGGAGAACAGGCTAACGTCTTTCCACGTCAGTTCGCTGCCGTTCGGCTTGATCCAATAATGGTCGGACAGACTGAGACCGAGGTTCCGCACGAGCAGGCTCTGTGTGGATGGAATGCCCTCCTGCTGCAAAAGCGCGGCAATGTTGCCCTGACTGATAGGGACGGCACGGCGCAGCCACCATTTGCGCAGACTGTCTGCGCCCTGACTGCCTCCGAGCGGCAGCAGTTCCGGATTTGTGCCGGGCGTGACTTTGAGGATAGCGCCAGACAGGTCGTCGAGCTGCAAAGACGCAACAACGTCGTCTTTGTGCATCAGCTCATAGCTTTGTTCTGCCATATGCGCCACCTCCCAGCTTTTGTTGGTTTGAGTATATCACAGTTTGGCGTGCAAATCCATCCAAACTGTGCTTATTTTGTGATCTCACTGTGCGTTTTTTCTCTGGTCGGAACACGCGGTTCGACACCGGACAGCTTTTCACGGAAAGACTGAAGCTGCTCGCCAATGGACGGGCGGTCATTCTTCGAGTTCTTCCTGCTCGTAGGCGAGCTGCTGCCGGTATCGTCCGAGGAGCGTTCCGACCGAGACTCTTTTTTTGATGAGCGTTCCTCCTGCAGCTTTTCGAGCGAACCGAAAAGACGCTCGAAAATAACATTTGCCAGCTCCAGATCGGTCGTCGGGATGACCAGATCAATGGGTGCGTCCGGCTGCTCCTTGTCCTGAATGCCCGCAAACAGCACCTTGTCCTTCGCCTGACGGCTGAATTCCCGGTACTGCTCTGGTGTCAGGGAAAACGTGCGGATGTCGCGTGTCTGTTGGAGAATTCTCTTGAGGCTGGTCTTGCCGTAGACCTTTTTATGATTGCGCGCCAACGCCAGCAGCATCGCCGCGGCATTCTTCGCCGCAGAACCTGCCAGCTTGACCGCAACCTCGCCGCCGGAGAGCATCATGTGAACGACCTGCTCGGCGGCTTCGCTGTTTCCTACGTTGATGGGGAATCACCTCCTGTTTGTGAACGAATGCTCTGTTTCTTTTTCGTGTAGGGATTTTTCCTGTGCAGCGACATCGCGCTGCATGACTGCTGCCGAGTCCGCAATCTCGCGGCACAGCTTGATTTTCTGCCGCTCGGCACGGATCTGCTTGTTGAGCTGCGCAAGCTGCTCGTAGATGTCTGCTTTTTCTTCCGTGAGAGCCTGCCGCGAAATGCCACAGGCGTCCAGTACCGCTTTCGCTTCTGCGTACTGCGCGTACTCAGCTTCCATGCCCGAAAGCCCTTCTTCGTAGAGAGCTTTACTCATGGCAAGGGCTTCTTCCGTCGCCAGCGCATCAAAGAGCTTCTTGCGCTTTTTCTTACGGACATTTAAGATCGTGCGCTGCTTGGCAAGCTGCGTAACATCATTCTCTGCCTGCTGCATGCAGGCGTTCAGATCATCTGCCGTGGTGATATTGTTCTCTTGCAGGAATTTCAGCCGAGCCTTATAGGTTTCGGCTTTCATAAGCTCCCTCCGAAGATGCGGCGTCATGCGCGGCGGATATTGCCGCTTCTCAATGCGTCCAAGCAGATAGCAGTAATGATAGTACAACGCAAGAAATCCCTTGTACTTTGGATGTGGGCGGTATGGCTGGGGCTTTGGGCGCGGGAGGAACGCCGGTCTGATACCGGCTTCAATCTCTGCGAGATTGCCCGCGATGGTGCGCTCGATGTTTTCTTCCGAAAATGCTGCGTTTTTGCGTTCCGGATACATATACCGTTCTTGCCCGCGCAAACGGAAGCCGAGCCGGTTTCCATGATGGATCTCGTATCCTTTATGCTCCATGAGCAGGAAAAAGTGACCGAGATCGTTCGCGTCTGCAATGGCGTCACGCAGGTCCGCTTCCAGCATGGATCGGAACGTTGGCTGACCTTTGGACTGACGGAGCCATTCAATATAACTGACTGTTTTTGTACACTCTCCCTGAAGAATTACGGATAGACCATTTTCTGCGCAGAGCCGGTCCGAGATTCCACGAATTTGCTGGTAGTAGTTTTGAAGCGTACTGTGGTATTTGATTCCGGTATCCGCATTGACCGAATTGAAAATAATATGCGAGTGAATGTGTCCTTTATCGACGTGCGTTCCGATTACGGCTTCATATCCTCGCAGATGCTCTGCTGCAAAGCGTTTCGCAATTTCATGCGCCAGTTCCGGCGTGATCTCATCCGGCTTAAATGACTGGATAATATGATAGCATTGGCGTCCATCCGTTTTATGAAACCGACGTTTTGTATTCATCATCTGCTGATATGCAAAACCGGGATCGCAGTTGATGTGATCGACGAGAACGCACTGATCGGTCTTATCCGGGTTTGTAATATATTGAATGGCTTGCGCAAGTCCACCGTTGCGGTACAGGATTTTTGTGATCGCCATTTCTATTTTGAAAACTCATACATGAGTTCATAAACACGGTCCAGCATCCGCAGTGCACGTGTGACCTCGTCACGGCTGGCAAACCCGGCGTTTGCTTTCCGCGCAAGCTGGTTGATGTTGTTGCCGATCTGGTGGATCTCCGTGCGCAACCTGCGAAGTTCTTCTGAGGGTGCGGCTTGGATGCTTTCTCCGAGGATCAGCTTGCGCAGGTAAGCAGACAGCGGCAGGCCGCTGGCCTGTAAGCCCTTTTCCAGCGCGGCGCGTTCGTCCTCATCCAGCCGGATATGCAGATTGTACTGATTCTTCCGCACGGCGCTCCTTTCTCCGCCCGCAGGCGGCATTTCGGGGTCAGGGTTCTCCCTGCAAGCTGCCTTTTGGTACCAAAAGGCGATGCTTGCGCTCTTGCCGCGAAGCGGCGAGAGCCTGACGCCCCGCCAAAAGTCGGGGCAAGAGAGGAGAGAGATTTCAATTTTCTTTTCCTTATAGATGCCTTCGCGCTGCTTCGGCCATTCAAATCGGTTTTTGAATGACGTAGTCGCTACATTAGTCGCTATGGAATTCAAAACTACTGATTTTTGCCGTTCGTAGTCGCTACAATAGTCGCTACGCAGCATTCAGCTCTGCTTCCAGCCGCTTTCTGGCAAGATCCGCGTACACATCCGTGACCTCGATGCCGGTTGCATCGTAACCCTCTTTGACTGCAGCCAGAACTGTCGTGCCGGAGCCTGCAAAGGGATCTAAAATATGACCACCCGGTTCTGTGATCTTGACGAGATCCTGCATGAGCTGCAACGGCTTCTCGGTCAGGTGGATGCGGTTCTGCGGATTGCCGTATTTGAATACCCCCGGCAAACACGGCACAGGGCGGCTGACCGGCATGTCGCCGTTCGAGCCCCAGACGATGTATTCTGCCTGTTGCCGAAAACGCCCCTTCTGCGGGCGCGAGTTTCCCTTATCCCACACGGCAATGCCGCGCCAGATCCAGCCTGCCCACTGGAGCGCGTCGCTGGCACAGGGAAGCTGCCGCCAGTCAATGAACATACAGACCGGCGCGCCGGGTTTTGCCGCACGTCTTGCAAGATACAGCCACTCTGCCGCCCAGCGGGTCCATGACCGCTGATCCTTGGCGTCGCCGTCAAAATCGGGCGGCGCGTTGCCGCCCATGCTGGAATACTTCTTTGCGGTGGCTTTGGATTTTTCCGCCTGCGTGCGGCCACCGGACGCATACGGCGGGTCGGTGATGACAGCGTCAAATGTGCCGGGAGGAAAGCTCTCCAGCACCGTAAGGCTGTCTCCGTGGATGATCTCCCATCTGGGCTTATCGCTCATGGGCATCCGCTCCCTTCGTTTTCTGTTTTGGTTTTTGCTTCGGTTTTGGTTTAGGCGGGTCTTGATATTCCTCGATGCGAGAAATACCGTCCTTTCCTGTTACAATGACGGGACGGTGAACGCGCTGCCCCATGCTTAAAAGCGTTTCCTCAATACATTCCGCAACTTCTCCGATATAGTACATATCCCACGGGAATTCATCTTCGCTCTTATTCAGAAACGCGAGGATCGTCTGATAGACCGCATTGTCGATCTCATCAAGACGCTCGGTTTGTGCGCTGGTGAATTCCGGATAGTGTTCATCTGACATTTTCAGCTCTCCTGCGTTCCGTAGTTTTGCCAGCCCGATTCTGCACCCGTTCGTGCGTCAGTTCAAAAACGCTGAGATATTCCGCAGTCGCGTTTGCCAACAACGTATAATCACGCGAACCTGGGCAGCAGGCATACCACTGCGGCGTTTTCCCGTCGACCCAGATGTGCGGTTCCGTATTGCGAAGATTCGGATTCGTGCTGCGGCAGCTTCTGCTGATGACATCCCCAATTTTCATACGAACACTGTCAATTTCGCCTTTCGTAGGATTCAGAATGGAAACTGTCAGGTATGGATACTGATTCGCAACGATATCTTTTGTAAACCGTGCTTTGACCCGCAGATCGCCAAGACTGCCGTAGCAGCATTCGCCAATGAATTGCGGATCATGGATCACGCGCCCATCCCCATAGATTTTTCTCAGTTCGTCCAGAAAGAAATTTGTCATGCTGCCTCCTTCCTGCTATCCTGTTTCCAGAACATTGCGTCAATGTCCGCAAACGTCTGGCTGCGGTTGAATTTCTCTGTGACCTTGCCGGGAACGATTTGCAGACGCATCATTTTTTGCCACAGATCCGGATGATGGTCGTACAAATGTCGCAGCTCGGACAGCTTGGCATTCGGGCAAAACCAGCAGCCGCCGCGGTCGGTAAACTCGTACACAGGGGAAAGCAGTCCTGCTTGTTTGCAGAGCTGCTTCGCGTCATCCTCGGTGTATCCGTATTTCTCCAGCAGCGACACCTGATTGCCGCCTAGCCGTGCCAGACGCTGCGGTTCGTCCTTTGCAATGCCAATGTACTGCACGGTATCTGACGGCAGTGTTTTCTGATATTGCCGGATCGGGTGCATTTTGCAGTCGCGCTGGACATAGCATTTCCCGCACATAGGAAAAGAGCGGATCATGTCTTTCTTCGGCCCGCGTGTGACCTTTCCCATAAAAACAGAGGTGTAGGTTTTCTCGCTCCGAAGCACACGGACAGGTACGCCCAACTTTTCAAGGGCAGGGATTGCGACCTGATAGATAAACGCCTGATGTTCTGGCACTTCGCCTGAGGTGCTATTATCAAACATGACCTCACAGTACACCGCTTCGTCCAGTGGCTCGCCATGTTCCAAAGCCAATAAGATCGTCGCAATGCTGTCTTTCCCGAAGGAACAGGAGGCGACGTGCTTTGGACTCATGTGCGAGCGTCCTCCAGTTCCGCACAGGCCATCCGCAGTTTCTCTGTCTTGTCCGTCTGCTCCCATGCGGCCTGCGGGTGCATAAAGTGGCAGTTGTTGCAGACTTCTGCGAAGAACGGCTTGTCCAGATCCAGCGCGCGGATCATGCCTGCCGGGGTGAAGTCAAAGACGCGGCGGACAGCTTCGGTCAGAAATGCGTCGTCATAGTATCCGCTCTCCTGCGTGTCGATCTCGACGGCAACCGGCTCTGCCTGCCCAATGGCATAGGCGAGGCTGACTGTACACGCATCGGCAAGACCGGCGGCAACGATGTTCTTTGCCACATATCGCGCCATATACGCACCGCTGCGGTCGACCTTCGTGCCGTCCTTGCCGGAAAGCGCACCGCCGCCGTGGGGCGCAAGCCCGCCGTAGGTGTCGACCATCAGCTTGCGGCCGGTGAGGCCGGTATCGGCTTCAAAGCCGCCCAGCACAAACCTGCCGGACGGATTGATGAGAATCTTCGTCTGCTCGTCGATGCGCACATCATGGCAGGCACGGGCAATGACCAGCCTGCGGAGTTCCTCACGAAGCTCGTCAGGGTCTTTGTCTGCATCATGCTGGCAGGAGATCACAATGGTGTCCACGCGCTCCGGTACACCGAACGCATACTGCACAGAAACCTGCGCTTTTCCGTCTGGCCCAATTCCTGAAATCAGTTTTTCCTCCCGGCAGGTGGTGAGCAGGCTCGTGATGCGGTTTGCCAGCACAACCGGCGCGGGCAGCAGCTCGACTGTTTCCCAGCAGGCGTAGCCGTACATGATGCCCTGATCGCCTGCGCCTAGCGTATCCCCATCGACTGCACCTGCAATATCGGGGCTTTGTGTATGCAGCCGCACCTCTACATGATAATTACAGTCATATCCGGCTCTTTGAACCGTTTGTCGCACAATGGTCTCCACGTCAGGGCTTGCCGTCGTGCGGAGTTCTCCGGCAACAAGAATTTTGCCCGCCGTCGCCAGCACTTCACAGGCAACGCGGGCATTGGGATCTTCTTTGAGACAGGCATCCAGAACGCTGTCCACAATCGTGTCGCAGAGTTTGTCCGGATGGCCTGCCGTGACGGACTCTGCCGTCAGGATGTAGTTATCTTTCATGCGTCGATTTTCCTTTCTTCGGCTGATTGATCACCTTTCCATGCTGCATGACGAACAGCTTTTCGCGGGAATACAGGCGCGTATAGGTCTGGATCTGCTTGTCGGTCAAAGAACGAAATTCCTCGCCGCTGCCTTGGGTGAGGAAGAACGTGCCGTGGATGATGTCATACGGTATGCCATTGCGATTCCGCAGGAAGCGGTTTTCCGGCAGGCCGAGGAGTTTGGCTTCTTCGTTGCACAGCAGCAGGACATTCGGATCATCAAACGGTTCGACGGCCTGAATGAAACCACCCACAATAGCCTGCATGCTCGCCAAGCTGCCGTCGATCTCCTTGACATACGGATCTTTGGTGGGTTCGACGACCAGAATGCGCATGGGATCATCGCTCATAGTTATCCTTCTCCTTTCCGCGGCGGTTGTGATTGTAGTCGCCAATGTCTGTGATCGTCACATATTCCCCAATCAGGCACAGGGCTTCGCCGTAGCTGTGGCACTCGCCGCTGAAAATGCGGTGGGTGAGTTCTTTCGCCTGATCCCGCAGACCAGCTTCGCGCAGCGTCCTCGCCGCAATGCCGACAAGGTTAAAAATATTGCCATCCTGCCCGATGAGCGGACATGGCGGCTTTTCGACGCTTGGTTCAGATTCCTCTAAAAAGCCGCCCAAACGGTTCGGCACATAACGGTTCGGCACATAATCACTGAGCCATGTCCCGCCAATCGTTCCGTATGTGGTAAGTCTCCACATAGCAAGTTTGCCGACATCAAGATCAACACCTTCAAAGTCAAACAGCATGTTGGTGTGACCGTCGTACTCAAACAGAGATGCCCGTTCAAACCGGCTGCCATTGCGCAGGATTCCGGCATCCGTGAGCATTTCGTTGATCCCTTCCAACCATTCCTGCGGATCACCGCCGCAGCCTTGCAGGATCAGCCCTTCCCGGTCGCTCATTCCGCGAAGATCACCAGCTTGAATTCTCTGGATGGCGTTATCGTTCATAGCCGGTCTCCTTTCGCTGCGGCGGCTTGGTCTGCACTTTCTTTGGATACGGTTCAATGCCGCACTCCTTGAGGCAGTTCTTGAATGCATATTTGAGGCAACCAACCGGCAGACCGTTCTGCTCGTAGCCCGTTTTGATACCGAGATAGTAGTCTCTCGGCGGCAGGGACGGTTTCAGATGCAGCTCCGGGTTCATAATGTAGGCCTTAACTGGGACGCGCTGCCCGTCAAACGTCCGCACCTCCAGCGTCTGCTTGATATACAGACGCGGATAGCCTTCGTAGCGGTCGAGCGATGCTTCACATTTGTCAGTTAACTCCCACAAAAGGCCGTAGACACAAGCGCCTTCCTTGGGTTCGACTGTCGCAACGCCGCTGCCGCGAAAGCGCAGGTCATAATTGTCCAGAACAGCCTGTCCGTAGACGCTCGCGTCCGGGCAGCGATACTGCATCTGATCCAGATTGATATTGCTGCCGTAAGCAAAATACAGTGGTTTTTCCATCCTCATTCCTCCAACAGCTCCAGCGCGCCGATCTCACTCAATACGCGAATGAGCGCGGCTGCGCGTTCCTCCGTGCTGCCCTCCGGCAGTTCACAGGGCTGCTCCGTCATGCGGCGGATCGTGTTCTGCATATAACGGATATATCCTTCCGTGCCGTCGAACGTGCCTGCATCAAAATGTAAGGCACGGAGCTGGGTTAAAATTTCGATGGGTGTTCCCTCGTATGTAGATTCTTCAATACAGATTTTCATTCGGTCACCTCTCCTGTTCCTGCTGAGATATTCGGTTTTTGTGGCTGCTTGCATAACAGTCTTTGTCGTAGCGCCAAGCGCGATCACCCTCCAGATTGGCAAGCAGATGGTCGCGCGTGTTCTTGAATTCATCGCCGTTCAGCCCCATCCGCACGAGCCAGACACGGAACGTGAACAATTCATTGTCGCTCACCGTCTTGCGCATGACGCTGGTGCGCTGGCTAATTGCCTGCGCGGACATGGCGAGGCATAAGTTTACATAAGCCTTTGCACGACCGGCGTGGAGGGTAGAATTAAAGCAGCGCCATTCAATGGTGCCGCGATAAAAGACAGAATGCAGGTTCAGCGCATAATAGCGCGTCCAGTTGTAATGCTCATGCGCAGAAATGCAGCCTTCGTACCAGATGTTCTCCAGCTGCGTCAAATCTCTCGTCGGTTCATTGGACAGCCGCCTTGCCCGCTGCAGCATGGGTTCGCGCACACGCTGACACCAGCGGTTGACGCGGGCGGGGTCCGTTTTCAGGGCTTTGAACAAAAGGTCTTCTTTGGAATACATGATACTGAGCAGATTCTTGAGACTCTGGCGGTTATGATTGGAAGCATCCACATGGACGTGCATCCCGCAGGAGTCGTTGACTTTTCCGCCTGCCTGCCGGATACGGCGCACGCACTCCTGGAACTTTTCCATTTCGTCATAAGTGAGCTTCGGCGTTACCATTTCCACGCGATATTCCGGATCGGTCGTTCTGCGATAGTGCCCATCGTCGTTCCACTCTGCGCGGATACTGCCGTCGCTCATGATGCGCCACTGCTTGCCCTCCCGATCCGGTACATACCAGCTATCGTAATTATCATAGCTACGCTGCGGCGTCGTTTCAAAATATGCAGCAAGTGCCTCTGCCGCTTCTGCTCGCGTGATGCCGGTCAGCTCGATTTCCACGCCGAAGCATTGATCTTTGATGCCAATCATCGCTCCGGTTCTTTCGGCTTATCGCCCTTTGTCTGCGGAGGAGGAGTACGTTTCTCTGGCTCCTGATAAACGTAGGTATCTTTCTTTTCGTCGAACACCATGTTAAAATCGGCAGCTTCTGCGCCGTGAATCTGAAACGCCATCTCATAAGCCTCCCGGCTGCCGCCCTCCGGGATATTCCCATCAATCGGCTCTCCGGCTAAAAGGACAACATGACCGACGTTGTGACCAATATCTTCATCCGCCCACTGCAGATCAATTTCCACCTCCGGGAACATCTGTGATAGCTTGTCTATGACCGGCATGGGTGTGTCCCATGCTGTCAGGAAGTGAATGCTCTGTGATTCCTGATCGAAGTGAACGTCATAAGCATTCCACTTCGTTCCCCAGTTCCGATTGCACCATCCGTACCAATCTCCGCAGCCATATTGCAGGAAGTTGGAGATCACGACCTGCCCCATGGCAATGACATCTGAAAGGGGCGTGTATTTGCTGGCTCTGGAAATCCGCTGTGCATCCAGCGTCATAAACTGCTCGCCTTTGCTTCGACCAACAATGCCGGCCAACTTCTGATATTCCTCACTGCTCAATTTGGGAACGCCCATGTCCGGTGCGGCTGGATTCAGCGCCATCATGCAGACATACAGAGCATCGTCTGTGCGGGAGCCTGCTTCAATGTTGAGGCTTTCCGGCATGGGAATAATTTTATTGAAGTCAATACTGCCAAAGCCGAGTTCATCACTTTTGATTTTGTCAAGCATGGCATGAACCTGTTCACTGTCACCCTTAAACTTCAAAATGTTTGTAATATGGTTTGGCATAGGTCACCTGCTTTCTTGTGCGTAGAGTTCCGCATCCGCTGCGCGGATGCGGCGGCCAATGGCTTCTATGACTGTTACTGTCACGCTGTTGCCGGCTTGCTTGTATGCCTGCGCATCAGAATTGATGGCGAGGATCTTATCGATCTGATCCTCGCTGAACCCTTGCAAGCGGAAACACTCCCGCGGCATCAGCCTTCGGACTCTGCCGCCGCGCAGGACAATGCCGTGTGTGTTCGCTGTGTCCACCGTATGGGCAACGCCTGCAAACACACGCCCGCGGCGCGTATTGCTGCCCGCGAAGCCGAGATCGATGGAATCGCCTTCATGCGCTTCCTTGTAGCCTTTCTTCGTTGCTTCCTTGATATAGAGAACGCCGGAATTTTGCCCTTTGAAGTTGGTAAGGGAGCCGTCCTGCCGGGTATGCAAACATCTGGCGTTCGGCGTGATCTTCGGATCGCCCTTCGTCAGATCTACAAAGTAGAGTCCGGATTGTCTGCTGGTGTCCTGTGTGCAGGCGATTCCGGCAGAATCATAGACTCGTTTGCCCAGCCGTCCATGGACGATCTGTACAAGAGCTTTTGCATCTGCTCCAAAGACAGGAAGTATTTTTCCGGCGCATCGGGGATCAAGATATCCGATAAGGAACAGCCGCCGTCTTGATTGCGGGACTCCAAAATGTTTGCTGTTAAGCACAGTCCATTCGACATGATACCCCAGGTCATAAAGCGTGGAGAGGATGACACCAAACGTCCAGCCTCGGTCATGCGAAAGGAGCCCAGGCACGTTTTCAAGAAAAAGATACGGCGGTCGCTTCTCTTTAACCACTCTGGCCAGTTCAAAGAAGAGAGTACCTCTTGCATCTTCAAATCCTTTCCTCCTGCCAGCTGTAGAAAACGCCTGGCAGGGGAATCCCCCGCACAGGAGGTCAAAGTCGGGGAGTTCTTTGGGGTCAATGGTTCTTGCGTCGGGATAGTAGACTTCCTCCTTTCCGGGCGCGTGGATGGCGCGATAGCTGGCGTCTGCATATTTGTCGATTTCGCAATGACCGATACACTGAAATCTGCCTGCCAAGTCTAACCCTGCCCGGAAACCGCCGACGCCCGCGAACATATCAAAATATCGGATTATACGTTCAGCTTTCTTCACCTTCTTCCTGCAGCGCGCGCAAAAAGCCGAGAACGTCATCGTCGACGCTCCCGGCTGGCTGCGGCTGCGAAATTGTTTGTGGATGGGAGCTGTTTTGCAGCTCCGCTTGGAGAATTGTTTTTAAGTCCCGCAGGAATTGCTCCCGCTGCGCCTGCTGGCACAGCGCCAGACAAAGCCAGTTCGTGCGCTGTCCGGCAGGGATGGCGGACAGAAGCTCCCACGCCTGCCGGTGCAGAGGTTGATCGAGATACAGTGTTACGCCGAAGCGCCGCATTGCATGTTTCATCTCGCACCATCATCACGGCTGCGCGCAGGAATCATATGAAAGGAATCCTCGCCGGGGATGACTGCCAAAGAACGGCCATTATCCCAATGGCAGTGGATAGAACCGATATCATCGACAAATTTTACGGTTCCTTTCGTTCCGGGCGGAACGGCCTGCGGATCGTCCATGGAATCCAAAATGATTCTAGTTCCGGCAGGATACTTTTTCTTTATGCTTTTTACATACTGTTCACTCGGAAACACACGCTTTCCCCCTCGGTTTTATGGTTCGTCATGGTTTACAACCTGCCCCGTCAGCCGCTCGTATGCCTGCGCATTTAACTTGTCATCATCTAAAATGATGGGACGGGGAACACTTCCTTGCGGCAGATATCGTTTCATAAGTCCGGCCCCACCGCCGAGAAATACAACCGGCATGGCGCGGCAGTCCAGACCAGCTTCGGCAATGGCAGATAGGATGCGCCTGGCATAAAGCCCAGCTTCGCGCTGGATGATGGCTTTCACGCGGTCGTCCATACTGTCCGGGCTGCCGCGCAGAACATTTTCAATCTGCGCACCGGTAAGAGACAGATTCAGACTCCGGCGCACCTGCTCCGCGATCTCATCCAGACAGCGGATCATGCCCAGCTCCAAGCTGCGGCAAGAAGCTGCGTTCGGGATGCGGTTGTCCAGCCGCATAATATCCACGGTCCACCCGCCAATGTCCGCAAGGATCACGGACGGTTCATTCAGCAGATCGCTGTGCTGGAGGATCGCCGCATAGCCCTGCGGGAACAGCTTCACATCCTGCACGGAAATCTCATATGAGATCCCTTCATACGAAAAAGAAACCGTCTTGCTCTCGCGCAGCAGATATGCCCGGAATGCTTTCTTTTCCCGGCCGAAGCTCGTTAGCGGCAAGCCGGCCGCAAGGATCACCGGCGTTGTGGTCGGTGCATTCCGGTACGCAATCTCCTTGGCAATGGCAGCCAGCGTCAGCAGATAGTAATTCTCATCCACTGTCTTATCCTTCTGGAGCGGCTGTCGTCCGCTGCCGACGACATAGTATTTTCCGTCGTAGCAGAGAACGTTTTTCTGCGTGTATGGTTCATGCTCGTATTCTGCCAAGCCGGAAGGGAACGAGCAATGCGCGGTTTTCATGGCCGCATAGCCATGATCCACGCCAATAGTAATGGGTTCTGTCATCGTTCTTCCACCTTTCCTTTCTCTTTTCGCCTGTTCAGATCTTTCTGCGGCGCACGTTCCTCTGGGAGCAGTTTCCCAAAGCCCAGCTCACGCAGCGTCTTTTCATACAGCTTTTTCTCAAACGCCAGATACTCTGGAGATGTGTAATCGGTATGAAGCGAAACAGCTTCTTCATAGCACGGCGCGACTACCTCATACTCCACAGAGCCGAAACGGTCCGCAGTCAGGTATCGCAGCATCCCGTAACCGTCCATTTCCTCGAATTTCCCCATATTATCTTCCGTGGCAAACTCTGTGCTGATATGAAAGCGCGTCAACTCAGCAGCGCTCCTATAAAGCACAAATCCACCCGGATCAAGGTAGGGAGCGACCGTCTTATATAACCGCCGACAGTGTTCCCGGCTGTTCAGCTGCGGGGCCAACTTTACAAGGGCTGTTTCCAGCGCTTTGTTCTTTTGGGACAACTGCCTGTTACCGATTTGCAGATTGTTATAAGCAATAGAGAGCTGAACCGCCGTGCGCTCTTGGGATTCCTGTTGCTCGCGCATGGCCTCATATTTGACCTTCAGCGTGGGATATTCGCGGATCGCGGTCAGCATTTCAGATAATTTCATTTTCGCTTCCTCCGATACCGCGAAAATCGCTGCAGCACCTGCAAGCGGTTGTCAATCTTGCACGACGCCTGATCGACCGCTTCCATGTCCTTGTCCAGCTTCTTGTGGATGTGTTCCAGTGCGTCGCGGTCATTGCAGCAGTCCACCAGAACATAGGTGCTGCCGGTGGAGAACACCTCGCGCCTGCCATATGGATCGCGGAGACTGGCAATGAGCCGCTGGCCAACCTTCTTCCGGTATGCAACCTGCAATGCTTCCGGTTCTCCGCAGACACCGTACCGCTTCAAGATCCGCGCGACCTCGTCAGAGGAGATTTGCTGGTGCGTCATCAGCTTCTCCAAGATCTCTGCAGCGGCATCCTCCGGAACGCCGGAATAGCCGGAATAACCATCTAAATATGCCATCATGCTTGAAGCTCCTTTCTGCGCGCAAACGGCCATCCCGCAATGGGATGGCCGCTTCGTTTGTTACGCTGCCGCAGGAAGCTCCGCAGCATCGTCCAGCTCTTTCCGGGGCGAAAGGAATTCCACCTCGGTCGCTTTGAGCAGGAAGCCGGGCTGCCGCTCCGGTTCCTCGGCAAAGGTGATCGTTTCAAAATCACCGCTGGCCGCGATCTTGCAGCCCTTTCTGGCAAACTCCGCACAGCGCTCTGCGAGGACGCCGCGCACCTTGATCGAGATGAAATCGGTCAGCTTCTCTCCATCCGGAGACTTGTAGCGGCGGTCCGAGGCAATGCGCATGATGGCGTAGGGCTTGCCGGTTTCTTCGTTGGTCTTGAGGACGGGATCTCCCGTCAGGTTGCCGATGGCAATCATTTTCAGCATAGTAAAGTCCTTCTTTCGTTAGAATTACGCCCATTCGACGACGAACAGGACGCAGAGAATGTTGGCGTTTGTGACCGGTTGCGACAGGGCGCTGACAACTGCGTCATAGGTAAGCGTCAGGCTATCTTCCTCGCAAATCTTCCACGGAGAAGTAAGCGTGAACGCTTCTTCGCTGCCGGTCTTACTGGTCTGTGCGCTGTTGATCTTGAAGCCGATCTGCTTGCTGTCTACCTTGGCGTGGGACATATCCGAAGCATACGGCACCAGCGTCCAGCCGTTTTCTGCCGTCAGGGTCACGGAGGACACCTGCACAGCGGCAGTGGAGTGGTTGACGATCTCCGCGTTTGAGACATAGACCTTTCCATTCTGGTCGACCGTCACCGGCAGCACAGCCGGAACAACGACGGAGAAAACCGTTGCTTCTTCCCAATGCGCATAGTAGGTGGTAGAGGCCACTTCCTTGAACACGGTATTGCCGTCAACCTGCGTGCCGCCTGTCTCCTGCGTAAACCAGCCGAGGAACGCATAGCCCTTGCGAGTCGGCTCCGTGGGCAGGTTCAGCGTTTCGCCGTAGGTCTGGTTGGTGGTTTCCGTTTTGCCGGTACCGAGATCCCATGTGATCTGGTATTCTGCCGGGGCAAACTGCGCGTAGAATGTCCGCGCGGCCGTGATTGTGACCGTGCTGTACAGTGCGCCGCCTGCCTTTTCTGTGTACCAGCCGGAGAACGTGTGACCTGCCTTGACCGGCGTGTAACCGGGAGCAACGGCGGTCTGGTTGGGCGCGACGGAGGTCGTCACGCTGTTCTTGCCGCCGACGCTGCCGCCGTTGGACGAGGCGTCCCACGTCACGATCAGCGCGACATTTGCGCCGCAATCGTCGCAGACACCGTCTGCATTGGAATCCCGATGGTCGCCATATTCATAGTCGGAATCGCCGCAAGCCGAACAGGTCTTTGTTCTGCGATGCTGCGTTTCATCGTATTTTGACCAGCTTCCGTAGGAATAGCTGTGGTCAGCATAGTCATAAGTGGACGCGCCGCAGCCGGAGCAGGTTTTCGAGCGACGATGCTGCGTATCGGAATATTTACTCCACGCACCGGTGGCGTAGCTGTGATTTCCATAATCGGTCGTGGAATATCCGCAGGTGCGGCAGGATGCCGTTCGGCTATGTTGACTGGAAGAAGAATTGCTCCACGAGCCGTAGCTCATGCTATGGCTGGCGTATTCGTAATCCGAATCGCCGCAGTTCCGGCAATAGGCTTCGCGCCGGTGCTGCGAGGCTGAATACTGCTCCCAGCTTCCATAAGAATAGCTGTGACCGGTTGCGTAGATGGTTTCGCGCTTGCTCTGACCGCAATCGCAGCTATATTCCCGATAACCGTTTCTGGTGCAAGTGGCATCATTTTCATAGTCCAGAACCCATGTATGGCTGCCGCAGGAAGGGCAGGTCCATGACCCATAGCTTCCGTCGCCGTGATCCTTGTAGACGTAAGTGCCAAGATTTTTGACATAGTGGCATTTATAGCACTCGTAGTACTCCTGATGACCTCTCGATGTATGCGTCTGCTCGACGTAAGTGCCTTGCAGGGAATACTGATTGCAGCTCGGACAAGTACCGACAATGCCGGTGGAGGCATACGTTGCGGTAGCCGCGGGCGCTTTCTTGATGGCGGAGTCGGATACTACCGGCGCGGTGCTATCCGCGTTTTTGTACGCACCATAAACGTCATAAAAATAACGATCGCTACGATTGGAACTGTTCCAGTCATAATCGTGGAAAGGCACAGAAGAATCCGGGTAGCCAATGATGTACGCAACATAGAGCGTATCGCCGTTGTCGGTTTCGCGCCAGAATGCATCTTCTCCGATGTTGTCCAGCGTATGCTCTCCGTAATAAATAGACAGCTTTGTCAGCAGCGGGCAGTTATAGAACGCATGGCGGCCGATGACCGGCGTGGTGCTGGGGATCTCGGCAGTCGTGAGATTGGTACAGTCCTCGAACCAGTAAGCGAGATCGGGGATCGCCAGACTCTCCATGCCGTCAAACCAAACCTGTGTGATCTGGCTGCGGTATTCTGCCCACGGTTGATCGTCTTTGCTTGCAAAGGCGCTGCAGTCCCCGCTGCCGGAGATCGTCAGCCAGCCCTTGTCGTCCAGCTTCCATGTGATCTTGCTGTCCTGGATCGTGCCGCTGGCAATGGCATCATCTGCCGCAAATGCCGAGATACTGAGCGAAAGGAGCATGCAGAGGGCAAGCAGGATTGCTGTGAGTTTTCTTGTTTTCATAGCGGTTCCTCCCTCCTTATGAATTGCCGGTTGCTGGCGCAATGGTGAAGATCAGCGTCGCGGCGTTCACTTTCTCCACCTTTTCAGCTGCCGCGACCTTCGCCGTGTATGCGATCCGCAGGTTTTTCCCTGCGTCAATGACCGGGAACGCGCCGTCAGCCAGCGTCAGTTTGCCTTCCTTGACCGTCTTGCAGCCGTTGATGCTGAACGCGATCTTTCCGGCTTCGCTACCGAAATTCTCAAAGTCTCCAATTGCAAACGCGCCGGGCTGCACATCGACGGCCACAACCTGCACCGCACCGCTCTGTGCGCGGTTTTCAATGACGGCGTTGGAGGCCGTTACAACATAGCCGTCCAAAACCGTGACCGGCAGGCAGGCGGGGACGCTGACGGAGATGGGCGAAACAGAATTCACAACCGTCAGCACAACCGGAACGCTGGCCTGCGCGGTTTCTGCTGCAAAGGCAGAAACCGACAGCGAGCAGAGCATCAGAACAGCCAGCAGGAGAGAAAACAGTTTCTTTGTTCTCATTTTGACATTACCTCCTTCGGCCACAGGTATGCAGCGTGCAGCGCAGTCTTGACCTCCAGTGTGCCGACCGTCTTGCCATCTCGGGTGGCTGTGATCGTCGCGGTGCAGGCGGCGTTGCCGTATTCCGGCGCTTCTTTCAGCGTGATGGAACTGACCGACGCGCCCGCTGCAAGGGTGATGGGGTCTGCAATGAGGCTGCCGTCGGAATCTCTGCGGATCTCAATGGTATAGCTGTCCGTCTTGCTGTTGTTCTTCAATACGGCAGATACCGTCTGCTCTCCGACGAGGGCGTACAGATGCGCGGGGATCTCTGCCTGAATGAGATTCTCGTCTACCATCTTATTGAGGTCGCGCTGCGCGTTCAGAAGGTCGTCCATTGCGTAAAATACAATCTCTGTTTCCGGGAATTTGCCTGCGCGCTCTGTGATGCGGGTTTTGATTTTGTCGTAGACCAGCAGTGTAGATTCGCGGTCAAAAATGACCTTGACCGGCCCGTCAACACGGCAGGCAATGACTTCGGCTGCCGTTGTGCCATTGCTGCAATAGACCGCCGCCGTGCCGCCGCCCCATACGACAAGGCGACCGGAGATTTTTACATTGGACAGCATAATTTTCCCGTCCGCAGCGCCGTTGCCGATGATGAGATCGCCGTCAATGGTCATGTCCTTCAGTTCGACATCTTTCGTGCGGACAAGCAGATTGCCCTTGTAGTCCTTCGTATAGCTGCCGTTTTTGGTGATATAGGACTGGATGATGTTGAAATAGAGCTGTGCGAACTCCGCTCTCGTGATATTGGCTTGTGGCGCAAGCCCCTGCGTGCGGCCATGTACATAACCGGCTGCGACCATTGCTTTCATGTACGGCAACGCCCATCCGGACACTTCCTTCGCATCCGCAAACTTGGACAGATCCGTCTTGGCGTAATCGTCCAGATTGAGTTGCAAGGCTCTTGCCACAACTGCAATGGCCTCCTGACGAGTGATTGCCCGATCAGGCTGCATGCTGGTGGAGGAGACACCGTTATACGTCCCCATCTGGACGGCGAGGGCTACATCTTTGTAGTACCACTTGGATTTTGCAACGTCCTTGTACGCAGAAATGTCTGCCGCTTTATAACAGCCAAAAGACCGGTTTGTAATGGCAGCCATTTCCGCACGGGTCAGCAATCCGTTGGGATCAAGCTGCGTCCTGGATTTACCGTAAAGCAAGCCGTTATCTACAGCCGCAGACACGGCTTCGGCGTACCATGCTTTTGTGTCCACATCCTTAAAATCTGAAATGCTCGCCGCGGATGCGGAAACGGCAAGAGACAGGCAGGTCACGACAGCCAGAAACAGCGCAAGAATTCGTTTTGTGTTCAAAGTGAATCCCTCCTATGATAAAAGCTGCCGGGGGAAGCAGGTTCCCCCGGCGATGGATGGGTGCGGATTAAACCGCATCCCAGCAGATCACGAACAGAACGGACGCAACGGAAGCGTTGACGACAGCTTCGGAGACCGGGCTGACGATGGCGTCATACGCGATGCCGATGGAGTTTGCGCTCTGGTCGCCGTTGCCGGACATATAGCAGCCTTCGATGGCACCGTCGATGAGGGTCTGGGAAGCCGCATTCTCCGCATTGGTGAGCTGCTCCGCGCCGCCGCCAAGCGCAAGTTTGAAGCCGATCATGTTGCTGTCCACCTTGACCTTGGCAAGGCTGTCCTTGCTGCCGAACGCGGTCAGCTTCCAGCCGGTACCGGCTTCGACCTTGACGTTGTCAACCTTGACCGCGCCAAAGGAATTGTTGGTGATGCGGATATCCGTGGCCGTCGTGACCGTGCCGTCCGTGCCGACTGCAATGGGGAGGATGGTCGGGATGGTGACGTTCATCTTGGTTGCAGCAGGATCGCCGTCAAGCGTTCCGTCCGAGGTGGAAGACAGGTTGACGCTGGAGGTGCCGGTGCCGCCGGAGACATCCACGGTAGTGGGTTCGGCAGCGGATGCGCCAATGGCGAGACTTGCCATAAGGCAGACGGCGAGTAGCAGGGATACGAGTTTCTTCATGTTCTTCATAGTGAGTTCTCCTTTTTCGTTTTGTTAGTTTTGGATGGTAATATGGATGATGGCCCCAGCAACACCCAAGGTCGCGCCGGAGTCAGGATCTAAGTTGGAAAAGTAGGCAGTACATTCGTACTCGCCCGCGGGCAGTTCCACGTCGAGCTTTGCGCGCTCGATTTTGCTGCCGACCGCAATGGCTTTGGACTCGTAGATCTTTTCGCCCGTGTCATTGCGATAAAATTCTACCTTTTGCGGGTAGAGATTGTTCAGCTCATTGACCAGCATGACATTGCCTTCACTCTTGCCGTCCTTGAAATAAGGCGCAGTGTTGCAGCTGATGTTGATCATGCCAGCCTGCACCTTGTCATTGAGGCGCTGCTCGATTTCCTCCTGCGAGAGTGTCTCCCAACCGCCTTCAATGGCGGAGTCGTCGTAGACAATGCCGCTCTGCGCGGCAGGCTCCTTTGGCTCGTCGTTTTTGACGGCGAATGTGACAATCACGGCAATGACCACCAGAATGGCAAGTGCAATGAGACTGATGTGGATGGGGCTGAGCTTTGTTTTCCGTTTATACATGATGCTTCTCCTTTTCGTTTTTACATGATGCTTTTAGGCTGCGGCTTCAAAATAGCTCTGCGGCTTGACCGCGCAGAGGAATTGACGGATAGCGGCTACCTCTGTCAAGATCGGCATTTCGGGCAGCGCGTTCAGAACATCCTGCCGGTAGCGGCCTTTGGCGCTGCAACGCTCATCTAAGATGGCAACCACGCAGGTGTCCGTTTCCGTGCGGATGGCGCGTCCAAAGCCCTGCTTGAGCTTGATCTGCATTTCCGGCACGATGACGCTCCGGATAAAGTCACGCAGGGCGGGATAGTTTCTTTTTTCATGCTCGTGGATGGCGTCCGGGAATGCAAACGGCAGCCGGGGGATGATGAGCAGCGACACACAGTCGCCGGGGAAGTCCATGCCCTCCCACGCAGCGCCGGTTGCCAGAAGAACTGCTCCGGGGGTGCTCTTGAATTGCCGCAGGATCTGTGGGTGGTTCCTGCGCATGACGAAGATTGGGATGCCGCTTTTGAGCCGGTAGAGACATTCACAGACAGTGGACATATCCTTGTAAGAGGTGAAAAGAACAAGGGCGTGTCCGTTCGCGGCTTGCAGCAGGCATAGAATCTGCCGGGCAACAGTTTGGGGATACCGCTCGTCCTCTGAAAAACGAGGTGACCGCTGTGGAAAAAACAGGCGGCAATTTGCGGCGTAGTCAAAGGGCGATACGGCAACCGCTTCTGTGACTCTTGGATTGCTGGACAGCCCGCATTCATCCTGAAACCGGCGAAAGCTGCTGCCGATGGCAAGCGTTCCGGAGGTGAGCAGGAGCGGAATCTGTTTGCTCCAGACGGTATTCTGCATTCTGGATGTGATGTCTGCCGGGACGCTGCACAGCATGAGCTTGCCGTCGTCATCCTCTGCGGTGTAGCGGATGGCGTCTGTCTTGGGCCGAAGAAACAGCACGACCTTGTCGGTGAGCTGCTCCAGCGCCCTCTTGGTGGCTGGTTCCAGAAACGCGGACAGCTTTCTGCCGATCAAAAACAGCGTAGAGAGGACGCGGCTGAGATCGTCATGGAGCAGCTCAGCAGGGTACTCCGGTGACAGCTCTGCCATCTTTTGCAGGAGCGTGGACGATGCGGAGAACAATCGGTCCGCTGCCAGCGTGTATCCTTCCTGCTTCAGCCGAACGACTGCGCTGCGGATCTCTCTGGCCACTAAGGTCGTGCCAAACATTTCCCGTGCCGTTTCCGGCAGCTTGTGCGCTTCATCCACAATGACTGTGCAGGCATCCGGGAGGATGGGCTTCAAGCCATTTTCCCGGTGCATACAGTCTGCCAGCCAGAGGTTCTGGTTGCAGATCTGGAACAGATACCGTTTCTGCCCACACTCGGTCAAGTGCCGCCGATAGCGGCAGTCTGGGTGTTTGCAGTCACAAAACTGCGGAACGCAGACACGCTCACGGTCAAAGCTGCTGAGTTTCTGTGTTTCATCCAGATCCAGAACATCCCGCAGGGAATAAAGTTCTTTCTTCTGCATGACGTTTTTCCCGTTCGGGCGCTGCTGCAGGTGCTGGCGCAGCCGCTCGTCACAGACATAATGACTCTTGCCCTTGCGCAAGGCGGCAAGAATGGGCGTTGTGATGCGCGGATCGTCTGCCAGCGCATCTGACAGGAACGGCAGATACTCCCGCACAATGGCGTTCTGGAGCGCGATGCTGGAGGTCGCGATAATTACCGGCTGGAATGGGAGCCCGTCCACCAGCCTGCTGTGGCTGTACACGATGGCAGCGGTTAAGTACGCATAGGTCTTTCCAATACCGGTCCCGGCGTCGCTCAGTGCAATGCGGTTTTCAAACATGGCGTCCAGCATGGTGTGGCTGAGACGGATCTGTTCCGGCCGCTCTGTCATGCCGTGCGCGGGGAGAATCGTTTTGAAGATGTGGTCGAGTTCGGTATGTGCGTTTTTTCTGGTAAGTTCGTTGATCATGATTTTTCATCCTATCTTGAAAAGTTTGTCCCGCCGTATTTGCAGCTCGCACCCCGGCGATGGGGAACAGCGCGGGCAGAGCCTGGCAGCCCTCACAGCTCGCGGAAGGGGTCTTGACTGCTTTCAACCCCAGTCACGGCAGCCTGTCTTGCGTCGAAACAAACTGCGTATCTTTCGCTTCCGTGCAAGCACGAAAGCTCAATCACTACGCTGCTTCTCCTCTCCCCACAAAGCCATCCGGCTTTGCGGGGTCCCCAAGACGGGCGAGCGA
>OLPI01000551.1_pt1 | contig 36055 bp, 50 predicted proteins | sample 1672361 | NCBI WGS metagenome assembly OLPI01 (sample SAMEA3136675, study PRJEB25190) | human gut metagenome
GCAAATTTTCAAGCCAGGAGGGTTTAACCTCGCCTTTTGCGTTTATCGTATTTTCATACTTGGCTGACGTTTTTGCCATTCCCGTAAATACGCTTGCGGGCGTTGTCGGAGGGCTGCCGACCGTCACCTCATTTCGATTTGGTTCAAACGGATATATCTTAGCTTCAATCACGCGCTGTTTGGTTCGGATATTATAATCCCTGTCGATAACCGTCACAATATCGCCAAGCCGTATTTCTTTATCTTTTCTTTGTGCATAGCTTGTATTTATACTGTACTTCGGAACATCTATTCTATCGGGATTATTCTCATCAAAAAGCCATTTTGCCGCCTCCAAAAGTTCGTCAGCCTCTTCTATTTCGTCAAAATCCTGATAACCCTCCCTTTTATAAACGTCAAAATTCTCACTTGTAATATATTGAGCGCCGTTATTCACACTCCCTATATGCAAATCTTCCTTTCCGTACGGGAAAAGCTTAGTAATCATTTCTGTTGTATCACGGGTTATTTTTATTTCTTTTGCATTATAGGCGGTGTCAATGCGTGCACCTCTGTCTGTTCCCATTTGTTTTACAAGTGCAATTTTATAGTTATCAATATATACTTCGCAATGATGCCGATACTTTTCAAGCGTTTCAATTAATGTGTCCATCGCCCCCAAAGGCGTAATCTTTGATGCGCTGAAAAAGTCGGTCAAATCCGTTACCCACTCCATTCCAAGGACGCGGACAGCCGATTCCGACATTACCTCAATCGGTGTCCCCTCAAATATTTTGCACATAATCTCGCGCGGGGATTTGCCTATCATATCGTCTATGCGCTGTATATGATGAAAAGCCGCATCCTGATAAATTCCGACAGCCGAGACCTTGTCGTCATCTACTTTCTTGATTCTGAATCTCTGCCCGTCCGCAACGCAAATATTTTCGGGATTAACTATCCTCATTTTTTCGTCCGCAGGGTGCAGGGTAAACTCTAAATCATACTCTCCCGAAGTATTTTGGGTTATACACACATCGCGCGCATTCTGAATTATTCCAAGCCCTCCGTTTTCAAACTCCGTTTCGCTGTGCGGATATACTCTTATGTAATTACGCATCGTCATCACCTCTTAAATCATTGCTTCCGTAAAGATATGGCATATTATAGTCAAGCTGAAGCTGCCCCGTTATCTGTGTATCAACCGTTATTGTGTTTTCTCCCGGCTGAAGCTCCGGGAAATCGGGAAAGTCGGTATCACTTGCCGCCAAATACGCCGTTATATCGCGGTCTCCGCACGTTACTGCGCATTCTTCACAATCAATAACTGCCGTCTTTCCTCCGTTCAGCGGAAACGCTGACGGAAACTTCAAAGTAAATCCCGTACCGTTTATTTTAACTGTGATTGTATGGCTTCCCGTATCCGTATCCCCTACAATAATTATTTTGGGGCGCGCCGCAACATCCCCCAAATTTGTGTGTTTAAACGTATATGTCCCCACACTGTCCATATCAAATACATTGTCAGCGCCCCAGTCGAGAGGGATTCGCGTATCAAGCGGTATAAAGCTGTCAAGCTCTGCCCCGAGACTGCCGAAAAGAAGGTTGTTAAAAGGTCTGCATCTGAACTGAACCGTAAAACGTCCTACCCGATACAGCTCTGTCGAAACCTCCGACAGGCTAATCGGTTTTGCCCGCCACTTAACAAGCGGCATATCGTCAAAAATCAAATCTCCCCACGAACCGCACAGCCACCGAACCACCTTTGAAATCAATAGGTTTGTGTCTCTTAGCTCGTCTTCTATCGCAACAAATTCAACCTCAACTATTTTATCGTCATAAAACAAACGTCCGCCTTGCTCGCTGTAGTCAAGGTTGCCGTCGCGATATAAAATTGTTTCTTCTGTCGTACGCACGGGCGGCGCGGCGGGGCGTGTTTTGGTTTTTGAAACAAGCCCCAATTCTCTGCTGTGCACACCGCGGAAGCGTATTCCGTACATTGCCATTATTTTACCACCCCCTGCGTCCGTATCGGTTCATCGGCAGATTGGAAGCCGCTTTAAGCCACGTTGCCGCCGCGTCCGCCGAATCTCTTATATTATTGCTTATATTCTGCGATGTATTATAAGTATGGTATGTAACATTGCCCGTATTTTGAGCCTCCATATGCTCAAAAAGCTCATTCTTAAAGCTGCTGAATGTCTCTCCGAAGCTTTCTATCGAATCTATTATTCCGCCGATATTTTCATTTGCCGCGGCGGCTATCTCGCGGCTGTCACTCATAATTTTGGATATTCCGCCATAGTTTAACACTTCATCTTTAAGCCCCGCAAGCTCGTCAATCTTTGCCCTTTCCATTCTTTCATACTGCATCTGAAGTTCAACAAGCCGCTCGTTGTTATCGGCTTCTATATCGGCTATCTGTTCTTCTCTTTGAAGCTGCAAAAGCTCATCTTGCAGACTTTTGTATTTGTCCATACCCTCTTTGGTCTGAGCGTTTCTGAAAAGTGCAAGCTGACGTTCGGTCTCGGTGATGTCTTTTGTTCTGTCTTCCTTTGTCCAGCTGTCGCGGATTTTTTGGACTTCATCGTCCATCTCTGTGCGTATGTTTTCAATCGAATCTCTGAACTTTTCAAGCTCTTCATCAAGGGCGGCTTGTCGCGCCTTGTATATTTCCATTCTTGCTTCATCTGCATAACGCAAAGCCGACTGCCGCTCGTTTTCCGAAAGATTTGTGTCGGCGGCGTTTTCAAGCTCTTTATCAAGCCGTGCCTGCCAAAATTCTTCAGCCGATTTGTGACCTGTCCCGTTAAATCCCCAGCCGAAAACCTCTGCTTGTCTTTGGTAAAAATCCGCGTCGTTTCTCCAGTTGCTGATGCCCTCGGCGTATGCGTCCATAATCTGTTCGTCAAGCTTTTGAATGTCCTCTACATACTTTGTATACTCGCCGATGCCGTCATTAAAAAAATCGCTTAGTTTATTTTTCTTTTCCGCAAGCGCCGCAGCGTAGTCTTCAGCCGACATCGCATTATATTCGCGCTCGTGCCGCATCCAGTTGTCCGCGTCCTCGGCATATGTGCTGTATAAGTCAGAGCCAAGCTGTTTTAAATACTCGTTTGCTTCCTCTTCCGTATACAGGTGGTCTTCAACGTTCATTCTCATTCGCTCGCGCACACGCTCAAACGCGGCAAGAGGACCGTCACCCACACTCGCCCAGTCGTTAATCGTGGAATGAAGCTTTATATACTCTTCCGGCGCGGTATTAAGCATTTCAGCCTGTTCCTTTTTCCATTTATGAAGCTCAAGCGTAGCCTTGCGCCATTGCTCTTCGTCACCCTCAAAATGTTCATCTCTGTAATCCTCAAGCCAACGGTAATAATGCTCTTGGGTATCCATACCCATATCAAGAAACCATTGCATCGTGGTTATATCCTCATTCCACATATCCTTTGTCGAGGCAACGATTTCCTCCTGAATCTCTTTTATGACCTCCGCATCATTTTTAAACTTTATCATCATATTATCCCAATGTTCAAGCTGCTCAATCGCTGAAACATTGTTGATTTTTGTATAATGCGCCCAATTGGCTTTTGCATTCTCCCACGCCTTATTATTTTTGCCGTTTGCATACCGCGGAATCCCCGCGTTGTTCATCATCTGCTTTGTTTGGCTTGCCGTATAAACCTTTGCGTGCTTTGGCAGCGGAAGCACAACATCTCTGCCCTCAAAAATATAGCCCTTGCCGCCGACCTCTATCATTTCGCGCGGGTCAGAGGTTCCTTTTTGGTCGTTGACCATCGCCAAACCGCCCTCAAAGTTCCGTGTGCCTTTGGCAAATCCAAACTTTTCTTTTACTGTTTGTACAACATTCTTTACAACGGTTGTAATAGTAACCGTTTTATCTTTTAAACCATTAATCGCGGCGGCTGCTTGCTTGGCGACCTCCGAAGCGTTATCTATCGCATTTAATGCCGCCGTCCCCTCTTAGTTGCTGAAAGACCTTACCTTACCTGTTGCAAGATTTATCGTCATATCCGCTTTTGTTCCGTCTGCGGTGAGGATTGCCTCTCCTGTTTCGCTGTCATATGCCGCAACTTTATACTGTACACCATCAATGGTTGCATATGCTTCCGTGCCATCAGCGTTTAACGTCAGTTCAATATTCTTGCCGTTTAAGTCGTTTGCCTTATCCTCAACCTCTTCAAGAACCGACACATCGCCCTCGGCAGATATTTTTATGGTCTGATTTTCGTTTATCATTCCCGACGCTTTCGCAATGTCAGTTAAGATTTTGCCATACCCTTCCAAGTCAAGCTCCGCATTCGCCGCCGCTTTTCCTATTCGCTCAATCGTCTTTGCCGCGCCGTCCATATCACCGCTCACCAATTGTTCGCTCATATATTCGGTCAGCTTATTTGCAAAGCTTTTTGAAATATTTATATAATTTTCTTGAGAATTTGTTAAATCCTCAATCTTGGGATTAAGGTCGTCAACTTCTTTCTGAGCATTGTTTATACCTTCGCTGAGCACTCTGAAGACATTCGCATAATCCTTTGATTGCTCTGACGTAAGTCCCATCGTTTGCCCGGCTTTTTCAATAGCGGCATTCCATTCATTTTGACTTATTGCTCCGCTTCTATACTCTGCACTCAATGCGCTGAGTTCTGATTTTATTTCTTTAAACTGAGTTAAACGCGCGTCAGCATTATTGTACTGCTCTTGAAGTTTAGGCAAATCCGACATCGCCTGTTTGTATTTATCGTGCAAGGTTGAAAGCTGAATTTCTTCCTCTGCTATAGTCTTTCTCAATTCGTTGCCTGTAAGCTTTTGCATATGCTCTACAGTATCTTCCAAATCAGAGTTATCGGATTTAATTTTTAAATTATATTCATTTTCAAGTAAGCCCTTGATTTCTTCAATCTTGCTTTTGGCTTCTTCAATCTGCTCCTTGCTTGATTCGGGATTTTCAATAACAAGTTTTGCATCTTTCAGCGTTTTTTGTATATCAGAAAGCTTTTTATAATTATTTAAGCTGTTCTGTACCTTGTTATCACTTTCCGCCAGCCCCTCTGTCCAGTTATACTGTGATTTATACCACGCGTCATATGCCTTTTTCCCGACCGCAACGGCGGTTGTTACAGCCGCAATACCAAGCGCCGCCTGCGGGGCAATACTTCCGACAGAGGCAAGCGCGGGCGCAAATTGCTTAATCTTAGCCACGCCCTCTGACATACTTCCGACAAATTTAATGCCCGAAGCCGTCACCTTTGAAGCCGCACCGAGACCTATAACCCACTTACCCGTGGTAATAAGCGCTTGCTTTTGTGTATCGTTCATCTTTGCTATTCCCTGCGCAAACTCTTTTACGTCAATCGCTCCGCTGTTAACGGCGGGTAACAGCACTTCGCCGACAGAACGCCCCGCCTCAATCAAATTATTTTTGGTCACCTCTAACTGACTCGCGGTCTTCCCCGCCTTTTTTTCAAACTCATTAAGCAGCGCTGTGTTTTCACCCCACGCCCTGTTTGAGCGGTCAAGCGCATCATTTAAAAGCTGTATGCCCTGAGGCCCTGCAAGTTTTTGCAATGCTTGAAGGTCGCGGATATTTTCAAATCCTAACTTCTGCAAATCGCCGACAATGTCTTTTGACTTTGAAAGTCCCGTCAGCATATCCTTAAACGCACCCGACGCATTACCCTTCCAGTCATCGGCGAACTGCGTTGCGGACTTACCCGATATCTTCGCAAATGCGTCAAGCGCTTTGCCGCCCGATGACACCGCTGACTGGATATCCATCCATATACGCGATACCGAGCTTCCGCCTGCCGCCGCTTCAACACCGAGTGATGACAGGGCAGTTGAATATGCGAGAATATCCTGAGCGGATATTCCGACCGCCGAGCCGGTAGCGCCCATATTCATCGCCATATCCGCAATCTCGGCTTCGGTTGTAGCAAAGTGATTGCCCAAATCAACTATTGCCGAGCCTAAATTCTGCACCTTATCCTGTGATGTTGCGGTTACATTCATAAACCGTGCAAGGGTTTTTGCGCCTTCTTCGCCCGCAAGGTTTGTCGCACTTCCCATCATCGCCATAGTTTCGGTAAAACTGCTGATGTTCTCAGTCTGGATTCCGAGCTGACCGCCTGCCGCCGCAAGCTTGGTAAGTTCAGCCGTTGTCTGAGGTATCGCGCTGTGACCGTTTATCCCGACGGTCGTCATATCGATTATATCCTGTTTTATCTTTTTTAACTGACTGTCCGTGCCGTCAACCGTTTTTTCAACATTCGCAAAATTATTTTCAAAGTCAATCGCAAACTTTGCCGAAGCAACAGCCCCCGCGGCAGTAACGGTCGAAAGCCGCTGAAGGGGCTTTGTTACCGTATCTATACCCTCGCCGACATTCTTTAATTTCTCACCCGCTTGTTCAAGCTTTATCACTTTTTCCATTTTTGACACAGCGTCAAGGCTCTTGCTGAAAGAATTGTACTGCTCATATGCACCCTTTACCGCATTTCGGGATTGCTCAAGCGCGGCTTTTTGTCCTTGCAGGGCTGTATATTGCCCCTTTATATTACCTTCAACTTCTTTACCTTGCTTTTGATATTTTCCGAGTTCTCTCTGTGCCGCGGCTATTGCTTTAGAGTTGCTTTTATATTCCTTGCTGTTTTCCGATAACCCCGAATTACTGTTTTGCAAGGTTTTGATTTCATCCTTTTTGGATTTTATATTACCCGATATCTGTTTTTTCTGCTCTTTCAGTTCCGAAATATTGCTGTTTATTGCCTTTGTGTTCTTGTAATACTCCTTTTCGGTCTGCGCAAGTGCTGCTTTCTTTTCGCTGAGTGATTTTCTTGATTGGTCAACCATTTTGGCAAAACCGCCGTTTTTTGATGTCATTTCGGCTATTGACTTTACTCCTTTGCCGCTTAAAGCATTAAGTCCGCTGAGTTCTTTTTCTACTTTTCGGATAGAGCTTTCCAAATCGCTCGCGTCACCCGATATTCTGACGCTTAATTCCGCATCTGCCATTTTTCCACCTTCATTTCATTGATTTTGTGTATAAAAAAGCGCCTGCCTATGCAGACGCATAATATTTAATTCCGTTCTTGACAAGTTTATTTTACTGTGATATAATTTATATTGAAGATGATTTGTAAGAAATGCCGTGCCGCTATAGGTGCGGCTGTTTCTTTATATCGTTTTTATTTGCCGTAAAACCATCCCCATTCTTCGGGGATTTCGCTTTTCTCATCATTTGTGCTGTCAAGCCCATCAAGCATATTAAAAAGCAGTCGGGGCTTTTGTTCGGAAACCTCGCCCGGCAGCAGATGAAAATATTTAAACATCGCTGAATAAATATTTCTTAATCCCCCGCCGGACTTTGCACGTTTTTTGATTTCTTTTTTGATATACCCACAATCACATCATTATATATCTGCCACAAATCGTCGCAAAGCTTTGTCATCTCTTCGACACTTGCGTTTTTAAGTACCTCGTTTGTTACTTTTGTTCCCTCAAACATATACGGAACAGCGTTCATACAAATTGAATATTTCCCCCTGTTCGGCTGTGTATGTATATCATTCATAAGACACATCGCTTCAAAGTCAAAGGGGCGCGATACAATGACCTCGCCCCTGACCTCAAAGGAAAGCGTCTGCTGTTTTGCAGCCGCCATATATTATTCCTCCTCATCCGCCGCAGCCTTTTTAACTTTCGCGCGGCTTGTCTTTGCCGCAGTCAAAACCGCCTTATTTTCTGCACCTTCCCCGTCATTTAACGAATTTCCGCTGACGGGGTTTATCAGTTTTTTGACGGATACCAATTCATATCGGTGAACCACTTTTCAAGCGCAGTCGCTTCCGTCACAGTATCGGGAAGGTCATCCGTGTCGATATAGTAATAATAGTTATCGTCAAAGTCTCTCGCAACAGCCGTAAACGTTGCCTTTGCGGTCTGCTTTTCCGCCGCGCCCTCGCTCGGCTTTGTCTTTGCGCCGACAGGTGAAGCGAAGCCGTACTTGCCCTTATAATATCTGACAAGGCGGAAGCTTCCGTTCTGCTTTGTAACCCTCCACGCAACACCGAAATACGGTGCCTTTGTGTTCTTTCCAATCTCAACGCCGTTGTCCTTGCGCTCTATACCGCGCATCATAGCGTCAACCTCAGGCGGAATGTCAGCATTTGTGATTTCGTGCCCCATCTTTTCAAGATAGTCCTCAACCGAATAGGGACCGTTGTCCGCGTCAAATGTATCTGTTGCGCCGTTGTCTGTCGGCGCAATTTCCACAGTACCGGGAATCATCACCGCATCGCCGTAGGTCGCACCCTCGGCCGTATCGGTCTTAACTTCAAAAATTGTGTACTTGTCTACACCTATTCTCGGCATAGGCTTTTTTATTGTTGTGTTTGGCATTAATAAATCATCCTTTCTTTTAACTTTTTAATTTTCTTTACGCCTTTGATATAATGGTTGCATTACCTGACTTACGCGCCTTACCGTCAGCCGTCACTTCGGCAACGGTTATCTTCTGACCGTTTGTCAGCTCAAGCTCATCACCGCTGTTAAACTCTGTCCACGCCGACAAATCCGCGTCATATGTAACGGATTGAGCGGAAGCCGCCGCCTTATATACAAGCCTGTGACCGCCGATAACCTTCGGTTCTGCCGTAATCTTTGACTTGCCCGTTGCGCTTCCTTCAACCGATGTAACGGTAAGAGTACCAAGCGTCGGTACGGCATATTTAAATGCCGCAAATGCGTCCTCTTTAACAACAAGGAATCCAAGCCTCATAGTTGCCTTAATTGCAACCATATCCTGTTCAGCAAGAGACAGCGGCTTGTCGTCCTCATCAAGAGTTCCCTGAAGCGTTGCTTCTCTTAAAATTTCGTAACCGATACCGTCACGCACACCGACAATGGCATATTTCCACGCACCTGTTATAAGGTCGCATTTTGCGTTATCCCACGCGCCGTTTCTTACAAACTCAATCGGCTGTGCATAAAGTTCCGAGCCGCTTGTTCCGTTCACATATGCGGGCGCGCCGTTTGAATCGCGCAGTTTGCGCAGCTGATTCTTTACGCCGATTCTTCCGATATATCCGTTCGGATCATATCCGTTTTCCTCTACAAGTGCCATTGCGTCGGACACGGCAATGTCTATATTCTTGTTATCGGTGACAATCATTTCATTGTCGCTGATTGCCTTATACACATTGGTTGTAAAAGGCGAATTTGTACCAAAGAGGCACGCGCTGTCAATCGCGGTATAAAACGCCTCGGCAATCTGTGATTTAAGCTCTGAAAATACATTGATAGTCGTATCTTCAAGCTTTTCCTTTGTCACGGGAATTATAACCGCAAGCTTCTTAGCCTCAATGACGGGGTGAATCCACTTGCTTCCGCTTGTCTTGATTCTCTCTCCCTCGCCTACCCAATAAGCGCCCGCGCCGTCTGTCAGCACATTAAACTTTTTCTTATCCGATGTCATTCTTTCGGTTTTTGCCATACGCAAAACCGACGAACCGCGAACCGTCGCTTTAATTATGTCCGCCGCCTGCGGTGTGGGAACAAATCCCGTTAACTCATTTTTTAAATAACTCATTAATAAATCATCCTTCCTTGTATTTTTACTTTCTATCTGTGCAGCTCATTGATTACATCAACAAATCCCGATGAAACATTGATGTTTTCACCATTTCCCGCTTTCGGCGTTGTACCGCGCATACGGTCGTTGACCGCGCTCTGCAATGCTTCGCCCCAAGCGGTTTTAAATGTCTCTATGTTCGCTTTGGTTTCCTCCGCGCTCTTTCCCGTACACATTTTTGCAAAGCTGACAGGCAGCTTATTCTCCGAAAGCTGTTTAACCGCTTCAAATTCAAGGCGCTCTGCCTCATACTTTGCGCGTTCGCTTTCAAATTCTTTCTTGTCGGTTTCAAACTTTGCCTTTGCACGCTCGTCAGCGCTCATTTTCGCAAGCTTTTCACCCTCTGAACGTGCCGTATTGAGCTTTTTATCAAGCTCCGCCGCCCATTTTGCCTGTGCCTGACTTACACGGCGGTCTACTTCGGAAATAAATTCCGCTTCGGTATAGGTTTTCGCCGTATTCGCTCCGTCTGTCTGTACGTTGTTCTGCCCCGATTGATTGTTCGCGTCCGTTACCTGTGTCGGCTGTATGCCGCCTGTCCCGTTTGAGCCCTCAAAAGTTGCATTGTTATTCTCTGCCATTGATTTTTACCTCCTGTTTTTGGCATAATAAAAACACCTTAAATATAAGGCGCCTAATCTTTTTCAAGTTTTAATCTTTGCGTTGTCTGAGTAAGGCAACCTCGCCAAACTCCCACACCGCAACGTATATCACGTCATATTTTGTATCGTGTATTGCCGCAATCATACCCGATTTGAGTTTTCTGTCAGTCGATTCAGTGTATATTCTCGCTGTGACTTCTTCCTCAACGCCGTATTCCTTTTGTGCCAAACCACCGTTATACGGCTGAAAATCCGCTTCAAATGCAGCGTCCTCTATAAACTCGTTATCATCGTCCACATATCCGTCACTTGCATTGATATGCCCGACTTTAACCGTGCAATTGTTAAATACACTAAATGCACTCACTCGGCAATCGCCCCTTTCTGCGGCGGTACGGTTCAATACGGCTGATAAAATCGTTCAGCCAATCACCGTTTGCGCTTGCTATACCCTCATAGCTCACACTTCTGTCGCCTTGCTTTACGGAAGTGACTGCTCCTGTCGGCTCGGCTCTGCCATAGCCGCCGCTTATGTATGCCCTGTGCGCCATTATCGGCAAAAGCGACACAAGCCCGACGGGAAAATCATCACGTCTGCAATAATTTGTTATCCTGTCGACACATTCATCAATAATCATTATTAAAATTGCGTCCTTGCTTGTATCTTCAATTCCCAAAAGCGTTTTTAACTGTCTTAAAACGTTATCTTTATTCACCTTCAAAAACCTCCTTTGCATACCGCATTGTATAATGGTAAACGTGATTTTCGGCACCCTTCGGCAAGTCCCGCCCGAGTTCGCGAATCCACCCGTTACCCTGCATTATTTTATTTATCTTTTCCGCAATCTCTCCCGGCTGTGTCTTATCGGCTGACCAAATATCTATTTGCAGTCTTGATAATTGAGCCTGTTCGGCATTATCCGCCCTAAAGCTTTCTTTTGTTATCAAATCATAATATGATACCGCGGGAAGCTTTCCAAAGCTTTCGGGATACTGATAGCAGACCCTGATTTTTTCGTTTCTAAGCGGCGCAAGCAGCTTTTCCGCTATTTTATTTACATTAATCATTTGTCTTCACCTCTCTACAGTTCGGCAAGCAGACCCTGCCTTATCGCCTCTATAACCGCTTCTTTTTGGTCATAAAGCGCAGGAACAAGAAACGGCTGCGGCGCTTGTCCTGTTGTATACACAAACCCGCCTGTTCTTTCGTCGAAGTAAACCCAGCCTTTTTTGGAAGTGTGAGGTTTTGACGGGTCGCCCTTTGAGCCTGTTCCGAACTCGACATATATTCCGTATTCGGCTGTCGGTCCGATAACAACGCTGTTTCCGCCCTCGCTTTGAACAACAATACTGTTTGCCAGTCTCCCCGTGTCTTTCGGGCAATTTGCCTGCGCCTCTGCCCGCACAATTTCACCGCCGCGCAGAAGTGCGTTTTCTATATTACAAGCATTATTCAGCCTTGATATAACATTATCAATTCCGTCAATCTTTATGGATATATTCACACTTTTCCTCCTTTCGGGCAAAAGAAAAGCGTCCTATCATTGATGATAAAACGCTTTATGCTATTCTATTTTATTTGTAAAGATTTTCGATTAATGCATTTTTCAGTATTTCCGAAAAGTTCACATTATTTTTTATAGCCTTATCATTGAGCCACGCAGGTATTGTGAGGGTCTTTTTTACCGACCTTGACTCTTTTGTGCAATCTTTAAAATCACAATATATCGGAACAACAAAACCGTCTGTTTGCTCTTCTTCAATCTTGCGTATATCTGACGGCGGCGGCAGTTTCAAGTCTCTTTCAATTACCGATTCGGCATATCCCGTCAAAGCCTCTTGCGCGTACATAATACATTCTTCAACGCTGTCACCGAAAGTCTGGCATCCTTCTAAGTCGGGAAATTCCGCCCATACCGAACCGCCTTCTTCGTGGAATACCGCAGGATAAATCAACATCATAATATCAAACCTCCCGAATATTTTATTTAAGACCTGTGCGCTTTAATATCGCATTCAAAAGACCGATAGGAACATCTCTGCCGTGAACGGGAACAATTTCCGTTTTGTCACCCTTTATTAATATGTGGTGACTTCCGTGTATTCGTTCTATCTTCCAACCGTTCTTTTGTAATAGTTTAAGCAAGTCCTTATCTTTCATTCCCTCACCTCACTATTTATTATAGCACGTATTGTACGTATTGTCAAGAAATTTTTCACCTCTCGATATAATCGGGCGTGGGGCATTCTTGCTTAGGACAACGCCTGCATATATTCCACATTTGTTCCGTGATTTCTTTTTCATCTGCTGTCTTTTTAATTTCATTGCTTGACATCATTTGCAATTCCACACAATACGCCAAATCTATTTTTTTATTCATCATCGGGCAATTCATTAACTCAACCATTTGTTCATTACCTCCAAGATTTTTTCAGTATCTTCTCCAAATCTGACCTTACCTATAACGGTATTAACAACACCATCTCTTTTACGTATTCCCGTTATTCCGTTATTGTGATAATAATTATACTGTGTTTCGGGATTCGGGTATTTTTTCATAATAGCGATAGCTTCATTGCAAAAAGATACGGCATCATCTTTTGAAACACCGTCTTGCGCCATTCTCTTTTGACTGTGCGCAGACCACTCTGTGATTTTCAACTGCTCCGTTGGGTACGCTTTACCTTTATTCGTGATGCCGAGTTTTGACAATTCTCTGTCTATTTTAACGTATTCAATCGGTCTGCCGTCTATGTTGCGATAATAATACTTATAATCGCTCCACCGTTCACTATCATTATACTTCATCTTTTGGAATAATTCAAGCGTTTTCGGCATGTTCTCTTTGCCCAAACGCTCTGTATATCGGCTATACTGTGCCGTATCGGTGTGTTGGTTTCTGTATGCCTTAATTACCGTTTTCTTTTCCTGCGGCAGCCCCTCATACCATTCTTTATATGTCATATCGCCCCGAACCTTATAATTCTTTCCCGTCTCGGGGTCACGGGCGAGCCGTGATGTAAGCTTTACATCGCCAATAACGGTATAACACATACAATGCGGATGTATCGGCGGCTTATTCTTGCCCTCAACACCCTCATCGATATTAAACGTCTTGCCGTCAAGCGCCGCGCACACATCACACGTTTTGGAACCGAGAGTTGCATAATATGTATACTTATCTATCCCCATATCCTTATACGCGTCAAACCGCCCCATTTCAGTGAAGTGGGTTGTCTCGGTCTGTATCAGACGATATGCGTTATAATATGTGTTTTGCGTTACTTTTTGAAGCTCACGTGCCATATGCGGATAGCTTGAACCTTTAACAAGCCCATTTGTAATTATTTTTTGTGCCTTCCCTGCGGCTTCCGCTGTGTTATCCCATATTCTCTGAGAATAATTCTTACCGTGAAATGGTGCGGAAAGAACTTTTTCAAGCGTCCGCTCCGGTACAAGCGAAAAGTCAATACCGCAATTCAATCCTTTTGCGGTATCGTCGATTGTTCCGTATTTTGAGGCAAGATAGGCATTTTTCAAATATGGCTTTATAATATTTGCCGCACGCCCAACAAGCTTCATAAGATGCGTGTACGCCCTCATTTTGACCTGTTCCGCGCGGTCTATGCGAAAGTTATACGCCTCCATTGTTTTTAAAGCATTGTTCTGCCTTACCGCGTCGGGGGCGCTTAATGCTATATTTGCCAAATCCCCTTTTTTTGTCTCACTTTTAATCACGGTATCGCGCGCCGTCTCGATTTTTCTTATGTCCTCGTCAATCGCTTCAAATGCTTGCTTGTACAGGCGAATAATGCGGCTTATAGGCACATTATCCCCTTGATGAAGCTGCCTGTTTAACAGTTCGGCACGTCTGCGCCAATACAAATTATCTGACCGCATTATTATTCACCGTACCGCATCAGCTCGCGCTGGGTTAAAATAGTATTCTTTTCGCTCTTCGCCTTTTCTTCGGCGGCAAGCTTCGCCTCTTCCTTTGCGTCGCACACGAACGGAAGGATTCCCAGAAGCGTCTCTGTTGATACCGTGCCGCAAAGATTTCCCACTATCTGCGAGAGTTCAAGCTCATTTGCGGGAAGATTTCGCTTGAAGTGAATATCCACTTCATAGACGGGTACGCTCTGCATATTCGCCTTAACTTCAAAGAAATGCATATACATTTTAAATCTCTCGCGTAAGCCTTGCTCAAACAACCGTTCTTTTCCGAGGGTCAGCTGTTCAAAAACAAGCAATTTGTATTTAATCGCCACGCCCGAAGTATTGTTGCCGAAGTTCTCATCCGACAAATCGGGAACCATTGACGTTTGGTGTATATCGTCCTTAATAGACTTTCTTAAGACCTCCACGTCAGATTCACTTAAAACCTTGCTTAAATACTCCGCCTTTGCGTCCGTATCTCCGCAAAGTATCTTTTCCCGCAGCAGTTTTTTTGCCTGCTCGCTGTCTATTTCTATTCCCAATAACAACAAAAACGCGTCTACAAACTGAACCTTGTCGTTGATTCTGTCCGACATCAGCGTATTGTATGCGTCAATCAAAGAAATCTGCTGTTCAAAATCGCCTTGCCTTTCATCATTGTTGAGATATTCTATAAAAGGAACATCGCCAAAATAATGTTCTCTCACATCCGTAAGCGCAAGAGCCGATACATCATAGCCGAAATATGTGTAAACGCGCTCTTTATCCGCCGCAATAACATTCATTCCGCTTGCCTGACCGTTTATGTCAAACTGCGGATAGAAATGCACTCCCAGAAGCTTACTGTGCGCAACCGTATCATCGTATACAACAAATGCGTTATCGTGCGTTGCCGCAAACGAACGCGGATTTCCGTCTTCATCAGCATATACCATCTCGATACCCACACCGCAGATACTCGCTTCCTTTTCAAGCTGAGTATCTACGCTTGAAATATGCTGCTCGCGGTAACAGTCAAGCACCCTCGTTATATCGTATTTGTCGTTTGTGTCATATGTCACAGGATTGCCCAAAAGATATGAAGCGGCAACCGTTGTAATATATTTGCACCAATTTGCGGTGACCTTCACGTTTGCCGCACCGCCGCCATCCTTCGTACGCCTTGAAATATTATGAACACCATAATAATAGTCTTTAAGGCGGCTGTATCTGTCAAGCCCCTGCGAATGCTGCTCAATCAATCGTTTTAATATTTCGGACGTTATGCCGTCTTTTATTATGTCTGCATCTATGTACATTATATCACCTCTTATAATCCGCCAAGCCTCCGCCTGTCGGGAATAATTATCTGCTTATGCTTGCGCCAGCCCTCAACGCCGTATCGGAGCGCCGCAATCGCGTCATCGAACACGGGTACAGGTTCGTCTGTGTATTCATCAAGCTTTTCATCTCTCTGCCATCGCCATTGTTGCATTTCCTTAAGTAGGTTCTTGCAGCTCGGGTGTATGTGTATTCGTCTGCCTTTGAGCCAGTCTATCTGTGCCTTGACGGATAAATTGCCCTTTATAACGGCGCGTGCCTTATAACCTGCCCGACACCATTCTTTTATTCGGTCGGGTTCGGCGCTGTCACACCACATACGCACGCCTTTGTCAAATTCACCCTCTGCAAGCCCGATAATCTCGGTTGTGTCCTTTTCGTGTACATAAAGTTCCTTGCACACCCATACATCACCGTCTTTAAACCCAAGGGCAAGAATAGCATTTGCGTGATTGAATCCAAAGTCCTGTCCCAATGCAACCGCGTCGAATCTGTCGGGCGATGTGTCAAATTCCTCTGCGCCGAAATTCGTAAAAATAAGTCCGCCCGTTTCGCCCCAGTCACCCAAGCCGTATATCCGATAGCCTTCAGGGTCAATCTCTCTGCGCCTTTCCATACGCTGCTTATATGCCTCGTCACAAAATCTATTACTTAAATATGTGCTGTGATGCGTAAGCACATTATCGTCCTTATAATCAAAGAAATCACGCTTTATCCAATGTGAAGCGCTGACAGGGTTAAACGTCATCTTTATCTGATAAAACAGTCCCGTCGGAAGCTCGCCCCTTAAACGGTCATCTATAATTTCAAGGTCTTGTTTGGTGAGTTCCGTTGCTTCCTCAATCCATACGTCTGTCATCTTTCCTGTTGCAAACGTGATTGATTTAAGCTTTTCACGCTGTCGGTCATCGTTCACACCGCGAAATATTACCTTGTTGCCGTTTAAGCAATGCAAAGCAAGCGGACTGTTTGTTATCCGCCACGCGGACGATACACCCATTCTATAAATCGCTGCCGTAAGCTCTGCAAATGTGCTGTCGCGGTTCGTTACGTCCGATTTGCGGACACAGACAAGATTGCGACCCTTGTCGTGCATAAGCCGCAGTATATACATTTGCGCCGTATCTACTGATTTCCCGGAACCGGCAGACCCCTTCATAACGATATAACGCTTTTTACATTCGTGAACGGGCTTAAATATCGGGTTAAACTGTGCATTTATAATCACTTGGCATCATCACCGTAATCAAAGCGCACCTCAAAATTAAGGTCAGCATCAACCTTTGATTTATCGGTAAACAGTGTGTGATACTTGCCAAGCATTTCCGCCGCTTTAAGCCTTTCTCTTTCATCGGGCGGTTTATCTACGCTCTCAGCACCGCAAGGCGTAGCAACAACTACCTGTGACCTACTTTCACCGCGCATAACGGCTGTGAAGTATCGTAAGACCTCGTCCGCCTCAGCAATGCTCTCTTTATGAAGTTTTTCAAGCTGAGTGTCAATATAGCTTTTAATTGTAGTATTTTGTAGTAATTTATTCGCGTTCGTATTCGCATACTTTGATGAATACCCTGCTCTGATTGCGGCTTGTGTCGCATTCAAATCTATAAGGTACTCGTCACAAAATCTCTTTTGCTTATCCGTCACCGCAATCACCTCACTTTTATGTTTCCGCGCCCCGCCCCAACGCAAATTATGAAACAGTCTTTCCCGTAAATCCAAAATAAAAAGACGCTCGGAATCGAACGCCTTTTACTGCCCGCAAGGGGCTTTGTATTATTTTTCATACTTACCACAATATCATAATAACACGGAAGTATGTCCCCTTAGTTACCCTTTTTATAAAAATTTATCTTTTTTTTGATAATTTGTAAAAAAACTTACGTCTGTATTCATAAAATTGCCTGCGTCCGCTATACGCAATTATGTTTTCGTAAGGTAATCCCTCCGTCACATTTTTAAGTAATGCCAAATACGTATTACCGCAGACTTCCTGTGCTGTTTGTTCAATAAGAGCGCATTTCTCGGCTAATTCTATGCGTCTTAACACCAACGTTGCTGTGCTGTCCGTTCCGTTATGAGCCGTTGGCATATCCGTTATAATCGGTGCCTTCACATCATCCGTCAAAGTTTGTAGCTGATGTTTCCACTCGGGATATTGCAAGCAAAAATATTTTAACTCTCGATATTTTTCTCTTGATATATTATACCCGGATAATTTTAAATCTCTTTCTTTCACATTACGCACTCCTTTCATTCCCCCTTTTGTTTATACCACTTACATATGTCGTCCTTGCAATACAGCCGATTCAGTATATCGCACCTTCCGCCGCGGAGGTGGACGCAGATTGGCTTTAAGCTTCGTTTTTGCCTCCTTCGGCGGAGGTAGGATAGATTGTTCATTTATTTGTTTTCCTCTTTTAATTCGATATACCTGCTTAAATACCATTGCGCCTTTTTCAAATCTTCAAGCTCTGTATCGGGGCTTTTCTTGCCGGCACGGCTTATGTACTTTATCACGTTTCCTAAGTGAAACGGAAGCTTCTTGTCCTCTATGAAGTCTATGACCTCAATTTTCCCGTCCGCGTAATGCGGCGGGTGATTTATGTTGTCGGTTTCCATCTCAGGTTCAATTTTCTTTCTAATATTATCAAGGTACGCCACAATTGCTGCGTCTAATTCTTCTTTGTACGCCGCAAGCGCGGCTGCTAACTCTTCTAACATTTTACTCCTCCTTATACATCAATTTTATCTCTGTTCTTTGTCATATAATCAACGATTGTGCCTGCCGATGTGCTGTCGGGCGTGTAAGTTCTCAAATATTCAGCACCGTTCTGTCTAAGAGCACATCATATGTATACAGTCCACAAGTTTCATAGTGTAAACAATTTTCACATTTCATTTGTTATCGCTCCTTACCACCTAAACATTTAAGACAATACGCATAAGCTTCTACTTCCCCCCTAAGAAAATCGTTTTCTTGCTGCAAAGCCTCAACCGCATTTCTTGTTTTTGTTAGTTCATCAGTTATCCGTTTTATTTTATCTTGCATCTGGCTGTTTTCTTTGCACGCACAGTCTAATTGTTCTTTTAAGCTCTTATACTTGCCTTCCCAATTTGTTTCTGTCTCATAATTTTCTACGTCAATCATTTATTTTTCCTCCGTCATTTCTTTTACAGCTTTATCAATATGTAACAGATAAAATTCTTTTTCAAGCATCCCTTGATTTTGATAATAAAAACGCAATCTGCTTTTCAGCCTTTCCGCAAACTCTTTTATGGCTTCGGATTTTATCTTTTCAGGCTGATAATTCAAATCCTCTCGCCAAAATATAATCCGTTTTTGCAATTTGAGGATTTCTTTGTCTTCTTCGTCAATTATCTGCTTTAGATTTTCAATCTCTGCCTTTTGGCGGTTGATTAGGTCAGATACTGCATTTAACATAAGAGTGCTACATCTATGCTTTTTATAAAAAGCACACTTAGGACAAGTATTTTCTCGAACATCGGTACTACAATACTCCAAAGCCTTTATAATCTGTTCGTCTGTAAATTCTTTCATTTTTCATCACTCCTTTGCAACAATTCGGGGTTGTCGTGGATATTGCCGATTACTCCCGTATCCCAAAACTCACATAATCCGTCAAATCCATAATAATCATTCTTTACATAGTGAGAAATCTCTTGCACTTGCCACGATAGCAATGATGTTTCCCAGACAACGACATAGAACGAACTTTCGCCGTCGTCATTAACAAAATTTAATATATCCCCCTCAAATATCAGTTTGCCGTTTTTATCTCTCAAGCCTGTGCATTGCCCTACCGTTTCGGGGATAACTTCGTATGCAATGCGTTCTATGTTGGTTTCATCGCAATATTTTGCTATTTCGTATTTACCGTCGTGTGTTATGTACAGATAGCCCTCAACTAATTCGCCGTTATCTTTCCGCTTCCCTCTGCATAAAAATCTTTCGTTCATTATTCGTCCTCCTTAACCCCATTGTTCAGCCATTGCTTTGGCTATCCCGGGGAATGTTTTACTACGTTCTTTCGCCCTGTTCTTAGTAAATAAGCCCTTGTGTTTCTCACCGTGTTTATTGCTGTATGAACCGCTCGGGCAAAATGTACCAACAACCTCAACAATATTTGTAGCTTTCAGTTTTTCTAACCCCTTAAGCCATAGGCACGTTCTTTTAGTATAAGGGTGTCCATATTCATACGGCTGAATAATTTGAGAATTTGCCGGCAACTCATAAATTTTTGACGGAATAGGATTTTCAATACAAATTCGGTCGCAGTCAGCATTGATAAATTTCAAGAAAAATTCCTTTGCTTGTAAACCTTTTGCATACCGTTCTTTGTTGAGCTTATGCCCTTTCCATAAGTGCCTTGCTCCTGCATTGCTTAAATATGTACACGGAGGATGTGCTATAATCAAATCCCATTTGCCGTCAATTTTATGTGTTTCCCCGTCCATTGTATCAAAGCCGCAGTTTCCGTTTAGCAGAGGTAATACGTCCTGCATAATATGCCATTCGGGATGACCGCCCGAACATTCGATTATGTCACAGCTGTATGCTTCGTGTCCGCGCTCTCTGAAAGCTACGCATACCCTTTGGCTTTCCTCACAAGCAACCAATACTTTCATCATTCGTCCTCACTTTCGTTTACGGTTATTGTATCGCATTCGGCGATTATGCTTTTTATTTTTTCAAGCTGAAGCGTGCTTAATCTTCCGCAAAGCTTGCTGTACAGTTCGTTCACACTTATGTACTTTTGCATTTTCATCACTCCTTATCTGTTTTTATAGCCTTGTACCTTAAAGCTATTCGGGATGTTATAATGCGGCGATACCGCATTTATGTATCTGCCCGAGCGGCTTTCTTTTATTGCGGCAAGCCGCCCCGATTTTACCGCTGTCTCGTAAATCTCTTTTATCTGCTCTGCGGGACGTTTTAACTCTTTTGCGATATATTCATAGCTTTTGCCCTCAAGAACATACACGCAAACATTTGTATATGTTGCGTCCTGTACCTCGCGCGGAGGATATTCTTCTGCGCCGTTCTTTCTCGCCTCTTCAAGCTTTTGCCTTTTGTATTCATCACTTTTGTAAAGCCCGAGTTGGCTCGCCCGACGTGCGACAGCCCCCTCCGTGCGCTTAAGTATATCGGCAAGGTGCCGAACTGTTACACTTTCATCCGTGTAATGCTCTTTAAGATATCTGTCCTCGCACTTTGCCCATCTTCTGTACATTCTTTTCATTTATTTTTAACCTCCGCACCGTAATAATCAAAAAAGCATTCCTCATTGCAAAACAAAAAATCGTACGTCTCTATGTAGCAAAGGTCATCTGCGCAAATTTCCGCGCCGCAGCGTTTGCATATGCCGATTTTTCTTTTTGCCCCGATAAAGTCTGTTCCTAAGGCTTCGGCTTTCAATATATCGGGGTGCGTCATTTTTATGTTTGGCATTTCTATTGCTCCTTTTCTTCTTTTCTCACCTCACGCATTGCCGATTCTATCAGCACACCGAGGGCTGTTGCTTTGTCTGACTTCTCGCCGTCGGTTATACCGATTAAAATTCGGTGCTTTTTCATCTTCTCTATTGCTTCTGCAAGGGTCATATATTTTTTCTTCCTTTTGCCCGACCCTGTTGCGCAAGCCGCGCCCTTGCGCCGTTCGCTCCCCCTTTGAGGGAACGAATAAAGGGGTTCTATCTCCGCTGTCCGCTTCGGTCGGCGCTAAGCGCTTGCCACCGGCAAGCAGCGCCCCTTTAGGCAAGGGAGGCATTGCCTAAAGGCAACCTCGGAATCGGTATTGTTAAAATTATTTTGATTTTAATGCTGCATTGTTTCTTTTGAATCGGTTATATATACCTCTGTCCGTGGATTTTCTTTATCATACATAACCCTGCTTCCGTCCGTTGATACCACGATGTGACAATTATCATCGGCAATCACACCGTGCTTGACCAATACGTCCAAAAGAGCGGATTCAAGATTGGTAATGTCCACCTTTCGCCGCGTCGGCATAAAATACAGCGCCTTGATATTTACGGGCCTTGCTATTGCAAGCGGCTTTAAAAACCAACCTGCGTTACTTTCATATTGCCGATACTGTTTGGACGGAATCAGCAGCGGTCTTTGACCTTTGCCCCTCTGTATTATTTGCATACTGTTCTTTTTGGTTACGGGCGGAAGCTTAATAATCAGCCTAATTTCATTTGTTTTATCGCTTCGGCTGTCCATATCACGTCTTTGCCTCCTTTAACATATCTTCAAGCAGTATATCCTCCAAATCCGCATAAGCGTTTACATTTACGTCTTCATAATTGTTAAACCTTGACTTTTGCGGCTTTTTGTTATTTTGATTATCAAAGCACTTCCGGTTGTCGGATTTTACAGCTGCTTCATCTTCCTTAAGCGGATAAACGCTCTTCCAATTGTTCACAATCGAATTTTCAAGAAGCTGTTTCCTGCGTTCGATGTTTGTCGGCTCTAATTTATTAACCTTGTCAATAAGAGTGATTAACGCCCTGTCCGTCATCGGGGATTTTATCAGCTTGCGCATTTTGATAAACTCATAATACAGATTTTTTAATTCCTCATCCTCAATAACGGATAGGATTTCATCATAACTCCCTGCCCTTCGTTCTTTCTTTCGGACATTCGGCTCATCGGGTATAGATGCGATTTCTTTTTTATCTTTTTCTTTTTTATTGTCCTTATCTTTATCTTTGTCTTGTCTTATTCTTAGTCTATTTAATGGACTACTTTTTGTACCACTATCTATACCACTATCTATACCACTATCTATACCACTATCTGTACTACTGTCTGTACCACCATACAGGATTTTGAGTTTAAAACTTGCCGCTGAGGTTCCGTTTGATTTAAAATCAATAAGCCCCTTTTGTTTTAACACATTTCGCGCCTTTATAACTCCGTTTTTAGATAAGCCCGTATATAATTCCAATGTCCGATTTGCCGCCTTAAACCATTCCGTCCACGAACATTTATTGTTTATGTGCATTAATGTGTACCATAAAGCAATTTGCCCGGGTGACAGATTGTTTGTCGGAAGCGAATCATTGAACCTCAGAATCTGGCTTAAATATTCCATCTTTTAGCCCTCCTTTGTTTGTTTTGTTACATCATAGCACGCTTTTCGGTGTCACTTAGTGCCGTACCGGCAAGCCGATAACGTTTATAGCTCACCGTCTCACCGTATCGGTTTTTGGTTGTTTCCATCTTGCCGCTGATTGGTATTCCTTGTTCCTTTAAATCATGTATGCGGCTCGCAAGCCTCGCAACGCCCAAATCATTAAACGCCTCTCTTGTGCTTATACTCCCGAAAACCTGCATATACCTTAAAATCCGTTTACATTGCGTCTCTTTCATCATTCGCTCCCCCACGGTAAATCATCGTCCGCTTCATCAAGCGGTGTAAAGTCATCTTTGGCGGCGGAGGGATTCTTCGACTTGCTTTCGCCAAAGCTTACTTCGCTTGCGGTAACTTCGGTCGCATAGGCTTTCTTCCCGTCCTGTGTTTCCCAACTCCGCGTTGAGATACGGCCGATAACAATAATCATCTTGCCTTTTGTAAAATAGTTGCTGACAAATTCGGCGGTTTTTCTCCACGCAACACAATTAATAAAATCCGTATGTTTATTATCGCCATAGCCGTTATCGACAGCAATCGAAAACGTACATACCGGCGTTTGATTTCCCGTGCGCCGAAGTTCCGGGTCTTTCGTCAGCCTTCCCATCAAAATTACTTTGTTTATCATTAAATCACTTCCTTAAATTTAATCGTTCGCATAATATTTCATCAAGCTTTATGCCGTAAATATGGTTTTCCTCGAAAAATTCTTTCTCGCGGCTGTGCGCCTCGTTATGATGTGTCCGGCAGAGTGCAATCGCTTCTCTTCCCACGTGGTGAGCCTTATCTCTGTCTGCACCCATTCCGATTTTTGACCCGGTAACGTGATGAACGTCCGCCGCTCTTCCGCAAACCGCACACTTCCGATAATACAAACACATATACAGATATGCGTCTATATCATCGGTTCGGTTAGTCATCGGCTCATATAACGGAACGCCGTAATGCAGACAAAAATCAATTAATACATTGATATACTGCCTTGCAACGGTCACCGAGCAATCCGACAGACTGAAATACTTGCCGCCTGTTTTTATTATGTATTCATATTTGAACCATTCCTTTAAAAACTCGGGGGCGTGTCCGCTGTAATCTGAAATATCCCGAATCGTCGCATACGCCTTTTTCCGTTGCTCGGCGGTGATTGTGCGCCCATCGTTTAAGCGGATTTCAACCCGATTTATCTGTTTTTGTATCAATTCTTTGTCAATCGAAGCATCGGGGATAACAACCATATTCTTTCCGTCATAACCGATTATTTTAGCTGTTACAATCATCTATGCTGCCTCCGTGCATATGCAGATATACAAAATTCGCGTTTACTCCGCCGTTCTCAATAATGAAGTTATCAGCTTGCTTTTTGGAAAGATGCGTAAGCGGTACTCGGTCTTCATATGCAAAATCACCGTTTCTGTGTTTTTCGATAAGCCGTTGTTTTAGTTCCTCATCGGTGTAGTTGGCTTCTATTAGATACAAGTCATAATCTTTGGCCGTTATTCCGTCAAGCGTCTTAGTATCCGTTGCATATATCGCCTTTTCACCGCCCGAAAATATGCGCCATCCGATGTTCTCCACATCGTGATACAATGTAAATGGACTTATCTTAAATGCCTTATAATCATAAATTTTACCGCTCTCGACCACATCTATGTTATGCTTTTTTACGCCGCATTTTACAACATCGGGAACAAGCTGCTTTCCGCAGGCAAAGCGAAGCGTCGGGCGTTCTTCGGCAAGCTTTTTGATTGTTCTTTTATTAAAATGGTCGGCGTGTTTGTGCGTCAAGAGAACAATCGACAAGCCATCATACACATCTTTAAGCTTTTTAAGCGGTACGCCGCAGTCTATTAAAATTTTATTGTTTATGACTATGGCGTTCCCCTTGCTCCCGGTCGAAATTATGTCGTATATCATAACTCGTCCATTGTTACCGTCTCGGCTTCAACCGGCTCGTCCTGTTGCTTTGGTATATCTGTCGGTGCTGCTTCGGTGTCGCCTATAAATTCAACCTCGTTATTTTCTCTTAAGATTCCGTTATCCTTTGCGATTACGTCCTGCATTTCTATCGACATCACACCCCATTTTGAAATCAGCTGTCTGAGCATTGTTTTGTATGCCATTCCGTCAAAATCTTTTTCCCAGAACGTATAACCTTTATGCGCCTTATACCCGGGTGAATATTGGGCGGCGTGTGATTCCATTTTCTGCTTGCTCCAATAGATTGCTTTTTTGAAGCCGTTGGTGTACTCAAACATTGCATAATAGCCGATTGTGGGTGTGCTTTCACGTACTATCTCGTCCTCTATGAGATTTATCTCGATTTCTTCGTTAAGCGGGTCAAAGCGTATCAACTCGCCCTCTTTTATGGCAAGAACGTTTAACTTTCGGTACTTTCCGCTTCTGATTGCAAGCTGTATGTACCCTTTATATCCAAGCTGAAACTGCGCAACCTTGCAGCCGCGTTTGTTATCGTTAAACGGAACAAGATAATACTGAGGCGACGGCGAAAGATTAAGGCTCTCGCCGAGAAGTGCGCCCGAAATTATCGTTGACGCGTCACATTCCGCAAGTGCGGGATTGGTGTTTACTGCCGAAACTATCGATGAGATGAAGCGCCTTGCTCTGTTCTCGTCCTGAAGCGTATTCATAATTGATTTTTTAAACCTGTCCGAATTTATCACAACCGAAAATGCGGGTCTTTTTGTCATTTCGTTACTCATAATATTTCATATCCTCCGTCTGTTAAAAATTCCTTTAAATCTCTTAATTTGTTTTTTGTCGCTCTGACCGTGAACGTAAGCTCGAATATTGCTTCTTTTTGCTCCGTTTCAACAGTCGGCGGAGCAATCTCGGTCATAATTTCATCGACCGTATCTTCTGCGGCTTTAAGCTGCGCCGCCGTTTTCTCTTGCTCCGCTTTGGCGGCGGCAAGCTCTTCAAGCTCGCGATGGCGGTTTAAAACCGTTGTTATCGCTGCCGATACGCTTAAATTTTTCTTGTATTCAAGCAAGATTTCATCGTTGTACTCTTGCGTCTCGATTAACTTTAAATCGTCCGATACCTTATCTATGTATTCTTTAGCGGCGGTTTTCAGCGATTTCTCGCTTGCTGACAGGGTTATCGGAATGCCGCTTTTTTCAAGGCTTAAAAAGTCAATTCCCATACTCTTTTGGTATTCGTCAAAGTATGCTTTAACCTTTCTTTCCTTTTCGGATTTAATGCCGCTTTCAACCGTTCTTATCTTTTCGTCAAGCTTGTTTATTCCTGCTTTGAACGGCTCTGAAATGTTTTCCTTGTATATCTGCTCGAACTGCTTATATGGTTCTTCGATTTTCTTTTTGACTTCCTTGCGGCGGTTTTCAAAGTCCTCCAAGTCCTTATTTAACTGTGTGCGAACTTTTTTGACTTCCTTCCGCGTGTCCTCGCTGCATTCAAGAGCGTTGGCCATACCGACCCTTTGCTCAATCTCAAGCTTCATCTTCTGTAAATGTTCCTCTATAACGGGAAGCTGTTTAATCACTATTAAATTACTATCCATAAAAAATTCCTCCGATTGCTTGACATTAACGATATCCTGTGGTATCATTAATGTAGTGTTTCTTTACTTTATTTTTTGTCCGTTCCTTGTTACCGCAAGGGCGGACTTTTTATATTCGCGGTACTGCTCGTTTAGGTCCTTGTGTTGGTATGCGCACCCTGCAAAGTTCCCGTCACTTACCGCGCTTACAATCGCATTATTCTTCGGGTTTCTGCAAAATACCGTTTCGTGTATCATTTTACTTCAACCCTCCTGCCACCTTTAAGCCTATAGTACGTATCAGCTTTAACCTTTTCGCCGTCAACAATATATGATTTGGCGTTTATAACGTTTCCGTCATTATCTGATTCGACAAGGACAATCACCGCGCCGAGACTTCCCTTTGCCTGTCCGTTAAACGCAACCGCAACGCCGCTTTTACCAACTGAAGCAGACCCGTCTTCGCGCACGATTGCCGCACCATAGTCACCCGCATTAGCCGCACCACAGCAACCCGCATTAGCCGCACCATAGTCACCCGCATTAGCCGCACCATAGTTACCCGCATTAGCCGCACCATAGTCACCCGCATTAGCCGCACCACGGTTACCCGCATTAGCCGCACCACGGTTACCTGCATTGGCCGCACCACAGTCACCTGCATTGGCCGCGCCATAGTTACCTGCATTGGCCGCGCCATAGTTACCTGCATTATTTTCTTCGCTTTCTCTTGCTTTATTAATCTTATTATTAAAATCAAACTTTTCAAAAAAAGCATTTACGCTGATTTTGCATATATCAAACACGCTGATTTTTGTTCCGATTTTAATCTTCTTTGTACAATATTTTCTGTTATCATCGGTAAAAACTTCGTCTAATGATTCAACCTCAGCAAACTCGTGATTCTCACCGGGCAAATAATGCTCAAACACCTGATGAGGTAACTCACAGAAATGCATTCCACTGTTGCAAATTTCAGCTTTATCTTCTTCAAATACTGTGTTTTCGGCGTATTGCTTGCCTCTGCAAACAAGCCCTTTTTCAAATCCTTTATATCCTTTCATCATCACATCACCACCTTCCTAATCGGCTTATTTTCGATTTGACGGTTTATCAAAGCAACGTCTATCCTCTCGGTTACTGCGTCCGATTCCTTCCGTCTGCGCCGAGCCTCCGCCCTCATACGCTTGTCCATCTCGGACGAGATAAACCCCAATGCGCCCATTGCGAGCGCGGATATCGCCGTCCGTACAAGCCCCTCAAATATCCCGTATGTGCCAAATTCGATTCCGCTTAAGCCGCTCAGGATTCCGCAAAATCCCAAAACCGCCCCCGAAGATGTCACGCTGTAGATGATTGTCTGTTTTGTTTGCTTTTTCATCTTTGTACCTCCAATAAGTTTAATTTCTGTAACTTCTGCCGCCGTCTTTCCAAATCTTCAACATCGATTCCCCACGCCTTAAATGCAGGTTCGGTCTTAACTCTGTCTTTTGTTTCGGTAAGAATTTCTTTGCCTGTTTCTACAATTTGCCGCGCTGTTTCCTCTCTCGCACGGTTTTTCAGTCTGCATACCGTTGACGGTGCAATATTTTCGCCGAATAGCATTCGTATTTCCTTTGCGCCTAAGTCATAGCTTGAGTAATATATGTAGAGAGTTGTGTCTATATCTGCAACTCTCCTCAATGTCTTTCCCATTTCATCTCACCTCACTTTGTTGTAATTTAATTTATCATATGTTATAATCAACCTCGAAAGCGAGGTGATTATACGTGGAGACAAACCAAATTGTTCACGACTTGACAATGGTGTTGCTCAATAAAAGTGTTGCTGTTTTGTCGCCCTGTGAATTAGTGTCAGAATACAATAAATTATTCTCAGCGGTCGAAAAAGAGTTTAAAACTCAACGTAAGCAGCCATCTGTTGACATACCCCAAAGAAGTCAATTTAACGGTTTATAATACTTCATCATTATAAACGTTAAGCATTTCAAACACCGCGGAGGCGTTTTTAATGAATGTCTCCGCATCATCATATAAATAACTCTTGCTTAAACGTTTCAAACTTGCCAATATAACATCGTGCCTTAAATAATGCACCACCCCTTTTTGTTTCTTTAAATCGTCGCTGTCAAAAGCCTGTATCAAAGAATCAATATTGTTTAATAACTCGTTCATTTTCTCACCTCACTCTGTTAAAAAATATGATTAATTTTCACGCTTGAATAAATCAGATATTTCACAATTAAGTGCTTTTGCAATTTCTGGAAGTTTATCTGTTCGCGGTGAATTTACACCATTCTCCCATTTCGCAACAGATTGTTGTGATACATTAACTATGGCTGCTAACTCTGTTTGCGAAAGTCCAGACCGTTCTCTCAACACCTTTAAGTCGTTCAATCTTAATTCCACCTTTCACTTTTACTACAATAAGTTGTCTTTATGTTGTATTATACTACTACTTTTAGTTGTTGTCAAGAGTTTTTTTAAAATTTTTATTTACTTTTACAACTTTAGGGTGTATAATCTAAAAAGGGGTGATTAGATGTCAATTAAATTCTGTGACCGTCTCAAATGCGCGAGAAACAATAAGGGTATCTCACAAAAAAAGTTAGCGGAATATCTTTTTGTCTCTCAGCAAACCGTTGCTAAATGGGAAACCGATAAAGCAACGCCTAATCCAGAAACAATAACAAAAATTTCTGAGACATTAAATGTATCGACGGATTACCTTCTCGGCAATACCGATGATATTAATCAAAAACCGGGGCAAGAAAATATTAAATTCGATGATTTTTCATACGCTATGTACAACGAATCAAAGGAATTAAGTGAAGCAGACAAACAAATGCTTTTAAATATGGCACGTATGCTCAAAGAGGCTATAAAAAAGAGAGATAAAGAAAATGAATCAAAACAGTAAACTAATTTACGAGCTTTACGATAAAATAGAAAAAGAAAACATTATTTTAATGGAAACTGACGCTATCAACGGAAAAGCCGTAACAATAAAAGATGAGAATACAAAGGATTATGGCGTATTTTATGAAAATAACTTTTCGGATACAAACGAGGAATTTTGTGTCCTTGCTCACGAATACGGACATTGCAAAAGCGATTCAACGCACAAAATGTGTGGTAAATTTCAACTAATAGAACAGCACGAAAATCGCGCGAACCGTGCGGCGGTTCACGAATTTTTGCCCATTGAAAAACTTATCGATGCATTCAAACGAGAACATTTTGAATACTGGGAACTTGCCGAATATCTTGATATGCCTGAACCGTTCATAATAATGGCAATTGAGATTTATAGAATTGAAGAAAAAATTTAAAATATATTTACACAAAAAGCTATGAATTATTATGAGGTTTTAAAAATTGACAGAACTGCAACAAAGGCTGAAATCAAGCGAGCGTACCACTCTCTTGCGAAAATATATCATCCCGATAAAAGCGGTGATACCAAAAAAATGCGTCAGCTGATTGAGGCATACGAAATTTTAAGTGTCGATGAAAGCAGGAATGAATACGATGCTAAGTTAAATTCAAGTATAATAAATAGGAATTACAAAAATATAACCATTGACTATGAATTAACTTTTTCGGAAAGATCCACACGCTCTTTAAAAATATATGAAGAAAACATTGCTAAATCACACAACCCAAAATTTCATCGCAGTAAAGAAGAACAACAAGCAAGAATAAATTTTGCTGTTCAACACAAAGATTATCTAAATGAGCAAAATGAAAAAATTTATAATTCCGAAATGTGGCTTTTCGATACTCCGCTTGACAAAAGAATCGAATCGTGCAAAAATTCAATTCGTGAGTTGCGTATATTAAAAGAATATTGCTTAAAAAACGGCGGAGAGATGTATTATGCTGATATGTTTGAAAACTGTCATAATTCAAACGCAGAGTGCTTTTCGTGGGAAGAACGATTAAACGGCTTGCTTGACTTTCTTTATAGGGTCAAATATCTAAGTGACGAAATACAAGAAATATTAATAAAAGAAGGGCGTATACGCCAAATCGATTTAATACGGCGCTTTCCGATAGATTTTAAGCCCTATATTATGCGTGAAATAGAAAATTTGTTAGTTAAGAATATTATAGAAAAAACAAAGGTGAAAAATGCATATGTTATCACCTTAAAAATAAATTTATGAAAAGGAAAGAGGTTTTATGTATGAAAAAAGAATTAAAAGGTTTTATATTAGGTGTGCTTACTACGACATTAGTTACAAGCGGAATAACTTTCGCGGCGGGAAAATGGACAAACATCGACGTTCTCGAAAACGATGTTACTGTTATAGTTGACGGAAAACCGCTCAACGAGAGTAATTTTGTCTATAATGATAGGACTTATTTGCCTCTAAGAGCAGTTGCGGACGCAGTTGGAAAATATATAGACTATGACGCAGCAACAAATACGGTATATGTTGGCGAAACAAATAATTTTGCGCAAGGACCAATATCTATATCTGTATCAAATACATTCCAAACAACGAATGATGGTTTATACCTTTATGAAGATATCACGGGTACGAAATATGTTAAACTTATTGACATAAACTCATATGGTAAAGTTCACGAAACTATGTCTAATTTATCAGGAGTTTTCGCTGTTGTATTTAACAAAGAAAAAACTAATTGGATTTTAGAATGTATGGACTTTAAAAATAAAACTATGTATGACAATGATGAAGTATTTGCAATGATAGGCGGTCCTCTTTATGTTCAGGATAATTATTGGTATGTATTAGCCTCTGACTATACAGAAATTATTCTTCCGAACTTAGGATATTCAACGTCTTTGCAAAAACCGATATCTGATAAATTCCAGATTATAAAAAATCCTATGTCGGATTAAAAACTAACTTTGCAGATAAGATGAAACTATTATAAAGCTACGAATTAAATTAATTTAACCAAAAATTCCCCTTGCCGCACCACTGGCAAGGGGAAGGGAATCGATATGCTAAAAGCATACCCACTACACAGGTTTATTTTAGCATATCTTTTTTAAATTGTCAAATTTTTTTGAAAGGATATGATTTTATGCCAATATACAAAATGAATGGCAGTAAGGACGGCAAGCAGAAATACCGCGTAAGAGTGAATTATATCGACAATCTCGGCAAGAACCGTCAAATTGACCGCGTGGCATACGGCAACGCAGAAGCAAAGGATTTAGAGCGCAGATTGCAATATGAGCTTAAAGAGCAAACCCCGACCGCGCGGATGACGGTCAATAACCTTTGTGATGAATACCTAAGCAACGCCAAATCAGAGGTACGCGAAAGCACTCTCGAAAAAACACGCACAAACATAAATATATACATAAAACCTCTGTGCGGTACAACTCTGCTCGATAAATTAACTGTTCCGTACCTTCAAAAATGGAAAAATGAGATTGACAACTATATAAGTCCAAAAACGCATAAGCCTTTGTCAATCACGTCAAAGCAAAATGTGTACAGCTATTTCCGTATACTTTTAAACTATGCGATAAAAATGGATTATATCCAAACCAACAATCTGACAAAACTCGGTAACTTTAAAGACAAAAACACTCTTAACCCCAAAAAAGAAATGGACTATTATACTATTGACGAATATAAAACGTTCGCCACTGCCGCCCGAAATATAGCCGAAAGCAGCGGTTCTTTGACCGATTGGAATTATTATGTATTCTTTTCGATAGCATTCTACACAGGCTTGCGAAAAGGCGAAATTTTCGCTCTGAAATGGTCTGATATAACCGATAATTATTTATCTGTGACAAGGAGCATTACTCAAAAATTGAAAGGCGAAGACAGAGAAACGCCACCAAAGAATAAATCATCTATACGCATATTGCAAATACCTAAGCCGTTAATTGATATTTTAAACGAACATAAAAAACGTTACGGTGAATATTCGCAATTCTCAGACGATTTCAGAATATGCGGCGGTCAAAAACCGATTCGCGACAGCTCGGTCAGCAAGGCTAATGAAAACATCGCCAAAGCCGCAGGACTTAAAAAAATACGAATTCACGATTATCGGCACCCGTATGTCAAGCTAAAACTAAAAATTTCATCAGCTTATCACTGCCGTATTTTCGGCACAAAAGTCCTTGATTTTCCACTCGATTTCAAGTCTGTTATCGGGATATACGCACACCTTTTCAATGAGCACATCCGCAAGTGCTTGTGTTAAGGTGTTTTCTTTTTTTATAGTTTTTGCGGTCTGAACGATTTTTGTTCTGTTCTCAATTTTAAGACGATTTTGCTCCTCCGACTGACGGCATTTATCGTATCGTATTCGATAATTTTCAGCCTTTGTGTCATACTCTTGTTTTTGCTGCCTATACTCATCAAGAGTAATTTTTTCTGTCAAAAGATGCTCATATAATTTTTGCTTTTCTTTTTGGCAAGCTACTATCTGTTTTTCTATATCCGCAAGTTGTTCGGTTTTTATCTGTGCAGTATCAGCTTTTGAAACATCATCAATATTCAATATAATTTCAGCCTGCTTTGAAATTATATCAAAAACAGCTTGATTTAATGAGCTTTCCGATATTTCCGATTTATAGCAAGGCTCCGTTTCATCGTTCCTTGTATAACTGCATCGGTATATCGGTGTCTTTTTTGGCACATAGTCCATTGCGTGTTGACAGCAACCGCACTCAACCTTTCCACGAAGCGGATAGCTCCGCTGTTGTTTATTCGGCTGCTTAAATGTTCGGCGTACCGCATTTGCTCTTTCAAACAATTCCTTTGAAACAATGCTTTCGTGATGATTGGGAATTTTAATCCATTCGCTTTCATCACGCTTGACCATTTTTGTGCTGCCCACATCCTGCACCTTTTGTTTCAGCATTACAAACATACCCATATACTGTTCGTTGACAATAATTCGGTTTATAGTGGAAATACTCCAATATTTACAGTTTGGAAAGCGAGAGCCGTAATTTCCTTTAATGCCTTTATACTGTGCAGGGGTAGGAATATTTTTGTCAAACAACAGTTTTGATATATATGCGGCTGATTTCCCGTCAGCGGTAAGCTCGAATATCATTTTAACAGTTTCGGCGGCTTTTTCGTCAATAATCTGTTCGCCATTTTTATCGGGTTTATAACCGTAAGTATAATTTCCCGATTTATATTCACCACGCCGCATTTTTGTGTATTTGGCACTCTTTGTTTTGACCGATAAATCTCGGCTGTAGTACTCATTTACAAGGTATTTAACAGCAACAGCAATACCGCCCGTATCACCTTTATGTTCATCACTGTCATAATTATCGCTGACAGATATAAACCTTGCTCCGAACAGAGGAAATATCTGCTGCGTGAAATATCCGACCTCAATGCTGTTTCTTCCAAAGCGTGAGAAGTCTTTTACCAAAATGCAGTTTACTTTATAGGTTTTAACATCGGTCAAAAGCTGCTGAACGGCGGGGCGTTCAAAATTAGTTCCGGAATACCCGTTATCAACATATTCAATAATTTCAACATTATCACCGAGGATTTCCGCATATTTACGAAGCAGAAGCCTTTGAGATTCAATGCTCATACTCTCGACACGCTTATCATCAACGGATAATCGCAAATATATTGCTACGATATATCTATACATTTGCAGACACCTCACCTTCAAATTCATTATCAAAGCTGTATGTTATTTCAACTTTTTTTCCTTTATAAATCTCTATTCTTGAAATCAACTTGTTTATAAGCTCTTTTGTAAGTGTGTTGTTTTCGGTAATAACCGAAACAGCGTCAGATAGGTCGCAATATTGACTATACTGCTTTTCAAGTTCTGCCTGTCGGCTTTCAACCTCGTTTATTTTGCGAAGCGTATCGGAGATTTTATCACCGTAGCTTGTACGCATTTCTTGATATTCCTCTTGTGTGATGATGCCGTTTACAAGGTTTTCATACAAGCTGTTCAAAAAATTCTGATTTTTGGATATATATGCCCGTAAATTTTTCAATTCCGTCTGCTGCTGTTCAATTCGTTGCTTATCATTCAGAGAATAAAATATCTGATTTTTTCTGTCTGCAAGCACAGCAGCTTGTGTTTTTATTGCAGTTATAACAACATTAAGCAAATCTGTTTCAAGAATACTGCTGTTATCGCAGCCGCCCCGTTTATATCTTGTATTTGTAAGACAGATTATGTTATATGCAAAACCTGTTTTTACTCTCGAAAATCTTGTACGGTGCAAAGGTCTGCCGCACTCTCCGCAAAAGATTTTACCCTTCCATATATTCTCCGTGTAGGGGATTACAGATATATTGTCGTGCTTTTTCTTTAACTGTTCAATACGCTCCTGTGCCTTATCAAACATCTCTTGTGGTATAATGGCTTCGTGCGTATTCGGAACGACTATCCATTTATCCTTGTCAACAGCCGTTTGCTTTTTTGCCAAGCTGTCGCTCCTGCCTTGAACGAGCTTACCCGTATAGATTTCGTGCATAAGAATTTGCCGCACGGTCATAGTCTGCCATAAACCGCTACCGATGCTTTTTTCGGAAGTAATATATCCTTTTTGATAGCCGTAAACACCCGGTGTCGGAATTTGTTTTTCATTAAGCTGCAAGCATATCTCATTCATTGCCATACCGCCGTTAAAAAGTTCAAATATCAATTTTACAACGGGTGCGGTGTCGGGATTTACAATGAGCTTATGACAGTTATTCGGATCTTTCAGATAGCCGTATTTCGGTCTTGCACTCACATACTGACCGTCACGCATCGCCTGCTGTGCCTGTGTTTTGATTTTCTTTCCAATATCTAAAGCATAGGCTTCATTTATGATATTTTTAATATACAACAGCATTTTATCACCGTTTGAGGGTGCGTCCGTATCAAAGTTGTCGTTCACGGCGATAAACCGTACTTTCTTTTCGGGAAAGTAACTGTCTATGTAAAAGCCTGTGTCAATACTGTTTCTTCCAAGCCTTGATAAGTCCTTCGCTATAACGCACTCTATTTTACCGTTTTCAATATCTTCAATCATTCGTTGAAATTCCGGTCGCTGAAAGTTCGTGCCTGTCGCCCCGTTGTCAATATACACTCCGGCTAACCGCATATTGCCGTTTCGGGTGATAAAATCATCAAGTATCATCTTTTGATTTTCAATGGAATTACCTTTATTATGACTATCCTCAACAGATAATCTTATATATTGTGCTGTTCTTATGTATACAGCCGTATTCAAAATCTCCGGCTGTGTATTAACTGTGTTTTTTCTGCTTTTTCTTGCCATATCAGATAACCTCCTTATATTCGCTCAAAGTTATTAAAGCCTGTTCGTATTCGTCCTTGAAGTTAAAAGTTATCTGCAAGTGTGTTTTGTCATAAATGTGTATGCACTCTATAAGCTGAATAACAACATTGCGGTCAATTTCATCAATGTTTTCAAAGGCTTTGAAGCGTTCTATCCATTGCAGTTTTTTAGATGTATTGTTTTTGTACTCGTCAAGCTCCGTTTCAAGCTGCTTCAGTGCCTTCTCCAAACTCTTTTTTTCTTGGGTATATGAGGAATTTAATGCTTTATAGTCCTCTTTGCTGAGAATCCCGGAAATATAGTTTTCGTAAAGAGTTGATTTGTATTCGCTTGTTTTGTCAAGCTGTTTTTTCACTTCTGTAATTTGTACGGATATTTTATTACACATATCCCTGCTTATTGCATTGCTGCTGATGCCACTGATTAAATCGTCCAGAGAAGCAATATTTTTTATATGTCCCTTAATACTGCCCGTGACGCAATTTACAAGGTCTGTTTCCTTAATCATATTACCGCCTGAGCAGCCGTTTTTCTTTCCGGTGGGGCAATAATAATAGAAGTATTTTTCGCCATTATGGGTAACGGTCTTTCGTGTCATACGATTTCC
>OLPI01000556.1_pt1 | contig 35965 bp, 26 predicted proteins | sample 1672361 | NCBI WGS metagenome assembly OLPI01 (sample SAMEA3136675, study PRJEB25190) | human gut metagenome
GGGCGGCGGGCGGAGCATGGCCACCGGACCTATCGAAACACATCTCCACCGTTCCATCAACTGGGAAAACGGCGCCCCCGGACCCCAGGAGGGGCCACGGGGGCGTTCAGCTAACTGCGGGAATGGCCTATTTGCTCAATGTGTTCGGCTGAGATCGGAAATCAACCCCCCGTAAGTATAGCGGCGTGCCCCTTAAAGCAACCGTTCACCGGCCAACCAAAACCATTCGCGGCGGGCCCGTGTGAGGTCTTTAGCATTTCATATATACTGTTCCGTATAACGAATAACGTTCGTAAATACGAACGTTATTCAAGTGGACATAGGGAGGAAACATGTCAGACGTTGTAAGCCAAGGCCAAAACGCCGTTGTCATCGATCAGAGGGACAACGTCGCCGTCGCCACCTACCAACTGGAGGCGGGCGCCGAGGCCCGCTATCCCATGCCGGACGGCACGCTGGCGAGCGTTACCGTGACCGACGACATCCCGCTGTTCCACAAGATTGCCCTCGTGGACATCCCCAAGGGTGAGAAGGTCGTCAAGTATGGCGAGTTCATCGGTGTGGCCACCACGGACATCAAGCGTGGGCAGCATGTTCATACGCACAACTGCGCCAGCTCCGACGACCTGAAGGACTCCGTCGTCACCGACACCGACTCCGTCGCCTCCAAGACCTCCTCGTCCGCGGAGGGCACGCGCACCTTCATGGGCTACCGTCGCCCGGACGGTCGTGTCGGCATCCGCAACCACGTCCTGATCCTTCCCACGAGCATCTGCGCCTCCGACACCACGGAGAGGATCGCGAACGCGGTTGAGGGCTGCGTCTCCTTCCACAACCAGAATGGCTGTTCGCAGGTCGACTGCGACCAGAAGGTGACTATTGCTGCCTTGGCAGGCTACGCTGCGAACCCGAACATCTATGGCGTCGTTTGCGTCTCCCTGGGCTGCGAGGGCTGCCAGAACGACATCGTGGTCGATGCGATTCGCGAGCGCACCAACAAGCCCGTCGAGACCCTGGTCATCCAAAAGGTCGGCGGCTCCATTAGGGCGATCGAGGAGGGTACGCGCCTTGCCCGCAAGATGGTCGCCGAGGCGGACCGGTGCGTCCGCGAGCCCACTGACATCTCCGAGCTCATCTTCGGCACCAACTGCGGCGGCTCCGACCCCTCAAGCGGCCTTGGCTCCAATCCGCTGATCGGCGAGGTCTCCGACTGGCTCGTCAACCATGGTGCCACCTCCGTGCTGTGCGAGACGCCCGAGCTCTTTGGCGCCGAGCACATCCTCGCCCGCCGCGCGAAGGACAAACAGGTTTCGGACGACATCCTCAAGATCGTCTACGACTACGAGAAGTACGTCCAGATGTTTGGCGCCGAGATGCGAGAGGGCAACCCCAGCCCTGGAAATATGGCTGGCGGACTCACGACCCTCGAGGAGAAGTCTCTCGGCTGCGTTCACAAGGGAGGCCACAGCCCCCTCAACGCCGTCTATCCGTACGCGGCGCAGCTCAATCCGCACGAGGGCCTCGTCGTGATGGACACCCCCGGCAATGACCCCTCCAGCGTGGGCGGCATCATCGCCGGCGGCTGCCAGCTCGTGGTCTTCTCGACCGGTCTTGGCACCCCCACCGGAAATGCCATCGCGCCCGTGTATCGCCTGACTGCCAACAAGCGCACCTACGAGACCATGAGGGACAACACCGACCTCGACGCAAGCCCGACGATCTACGGCCCCGAGTCCATGGAGGAGATGCGCGACAGGATGCTCGACGACATCATCGCCGTCTGCAACGGCCGCAAGGTCTGCGCCGAGGCACTTGGCTATACCGAGACCGCCCTTCCGCACATCTGCAACTATATGTAGGCCAGCGTCTGACAGGACGCTCCAGAAAGGAGAGAAACCGTGACAACCACGCAAGCCCCCGAAAAGACGCCCAACGCGTTCCAGCGCGGCGTCAACGCGGTCATCGACCTGCTGTCCTCGTTCTTCCTCCCGATCATCAACCTGCTCGTCTCCGTCGGTATCCTCAAGGGCATCCTGACGCTTCTGCAGGTCTCGGGCATGGTCACCGACGACTCGACCACGTATGCAATCCTCAACGCGATGGCCGACTCGCTGTTCTACTTCATCCCGGTGTTCCTTGCTTACACCTCGTCAAAGCGCTTCGATGTTGACACGGTGACCGCCGTCCTTCTCGGCTGCATCCTGGTGTATCCGTCCATCACCACCATCATGGCGGCGGACGCGCCCGTTTACCTGTTTGGCCTCGAGCTCTCAAAGGCGACGTACTCCAGCTCCGTCATCCCCATCCTTCTTGCCATCTACTGCGCGAGCTGGGTCCAGAAGGCCTGCTATAAGATCATCCCCGAGACCTTCCGCGGCCTGTTCACGCCGCCTATCACGATCATCGTTATCGTCCCGCTCACCCTGGCCGTCTTCGGCCCCCTCGGCACCGTCGTGGGCGGTTGGCTCGCGCAGGGCTACGAGGCCGTCTACAGCCTCTCGCCGCTCGTCGCCGGCGCGCTGATCGGCGCGTTCCAGCCGTTCCTCGTCATCCTCGGCCTGCACTGGGCCCTGTTCCCCATTGCTATGAACAACGTCGCGGTCTACGGCTTCGACACCATCATGGCCCTGTTCGGCGGCGCGATCTTCGCCCAGGGCGGTGCCGCGCTCGCCGTCGCCCTCAAGACCAAGAACAAGAAGTTCCGCTCCCAGGCGATCTCCGCCTCGCTCACCACGCTGCTGGGCATCACCGAGCCCGCGATGTACGGCGTGAACCTGCGCCTCAAGAAGCCCATGGTCTGCGCATGCGTCGCCGGCGGCATTGGCTCCGCCGTGGCAGGCGTGTTCGGTTGCGCCGGCACCGCCTTCGCTCTGCCCGCGCTCACCACGCTGCCCGTCTTCATGAGCCGCGCATTCGTTCCCTTCTGCATCTCGCTGGCGCTCGCCTTTGGCCTCGCCTTCCTGTTCACGCTCTTCGTCCCGATCGACGACGTGACCGAGGAGGAGATGGAGGCCGAGGAGCAGTCCGCCTAGCGTCCGGATTGCAAGGCCACTCTATGTCCCGCGCCTGCGGGTTCGACTGGAGGTGGTGCCCACCTGGCAGCAAAGCGTATCCGTCACTGACCATATATCCATTAGACATTGTTTGACGTAAGGAGAACAAAATGAAGAAGATCGACGCACACGCCCACGTCTTTGACCACATCGGCTCCATGGGCAAGGCCGGAGAGCTGCGCCCCCTAGGCAACGGCAACTGTCGCTGGGCCACCGGCGAAGAGTTCCGTATCATCCCCGAGGGCAAGGGAGACAAGGAGTACCTCGTTGAGACCTTCATGGACGTCATGGACGAGAACGACGTCGAGAAGGCCATCCTGCTGCAGGGCGTCCTGTACGGCCTGCAGAACGAGTACGCCATGGAATGCGCCGGGAAGTACCCTGACCGCTTCAAAGCTGCGGTCATGCTCGACCCCTTCTGCCGCTGCGCCCAGCAGATCCTCGAGCACTTCATCAACGATCTGCACGCCCACGTCTTCAAGTTCGAGGTCTCTGTGGGCGGCGGCCTTTCCGGCTACCACCGCGATTTCGCGGTCGACGGCCCCGAGATGACGGTCCTCATCGACAGGATCGCCCAGGTCGAGGACGCCACTCTGGTGCTCGACATCGGCAGCCCCAACCAGTCCAGCTGCCAGCCCGAGGCCGTATATCGCCTGGCCAAGAAGTACCCCGGCCTGCACATTGTCGTCTGCCACCTGCTCGCCCCGTCCCTTGAGGACGGCGACGTCCTCAAGTGCGCGCTTCCGTACCTCGCCCACGATAACGTCTGGGTCGATCTCTCCGCGCTGCCTTGGAACGTTGCTCCCGAGGCCTACCCGTATCCCACCGCGCTCGAGTACATCGCGATGGCGAAGGACGTCCTGGGCGCCGACAAGATCATTTGGGGCACCGACTCCCCCTGTGTCCTCACCAAGTTCGACTACAAGGACCTCTATAGCTTCATCGAGGACTCCGACGTCTTCACCGACGCCGAGAAGCAGGGTGTCTTCTACGATAACGCCGTCAAGGCCTACTACCTCTAGGTCCTTCTCGGCAGTGCAGGGATTTGTGGGGGTGTGACCCCGGAAAGCGAGTGACACATGTTTGAGGGAGTCTTCTGCCCCTCCATCACCATCACCGACGATGATGGAAAGATCGATTACGAGCTGTGGGGCAGGCACCTGGACCACCTGGCCGACGCGGGCATCAACGGCGTGCTGTTGTTTGGCAGCATCGGCGAGTTCTACAGCGTGAGCCTCGAGGACAAGAAGTCGGTCATCGACTTTGCCGTCGAGCGGGTCGCCGGCCGCATGAAGGTCTTCGTCGGCGTGGGTGACACCACCTACGACAACGTCCTCGAACTCACGCGCTATGCCAAGAAGGCCGGTGCCGACGCGGTTCTGGCGGTCTCGCCGTACTACTTCGGGCCCACCGACGACGCTGCCGAAAAGTACTTTGGTGGCATCGCAGACGCCACCGACCTACCCGTCGTGCTATACAACTTTCCGGCGCGCACCGGCACCGACCTGTCGCCCGAGCTCGTGGCCAGGCTCGCCGCCGCCCATCCGAATATCTGCGGCATCAAGGACACGGTCGACACCATCAGTCACACGCGCAAGGTCATCCGCGCCGTCCGCAAGGTCAACCCCGAGTTCTCGGTCCTTTCCGGCTTCGACGAGTACTACCTGGTCAACCGCGCGAGCGGCGGCAACGGCGTTCTGTGTGGCCTCACCAACGTGGAGCCCGAGCTCTTTGTGAGGCTGCACGGCGCCTACCAGGCAGGCGACTTCGCGACCGCCATCGAGTGCGCCAAGCGCATCTCGTCGCTCATGGCCGTCTACGACGCCTGCGATTTGTTTGTATCTGCCATCAAAGTAGCGGTCAATATAAAGGGTCTTCCAATCTCGACCGCGATCTTCGATCCCGCCATACAGGCCAGTGATGACCAAAAGGCAACAATCGAACAGCTCCTGTCATAGACTTGTATTTGGATCGATGTGAGATTATCGTCTTCACATCGATCCAAATATCTTTTTTCTTGTTTAATTTATGAATTTATTTCTATAACTTCATAAATATATGGAGATAAGGACCTGTGGGGGTCCTTTTTCATTTACTTCTACCTGCGCTTTTATCTGATTGTTGTATTTGAGCTCGATTTGTCACAAATCGGGCAAGCTTTTGGTCAGCTTCTGGTACTTACCCGCATGAACCATGGCGGTAGCCTCATCCCAAGCGCCGCGGCCTCCCCGTGCGGCGCACGAGGGATAAGGAGCAGCCATGTCCAACGCACCCACGCACTCTGTCCACAGCGCAATCGCAACAGGTCCGCTGCTCCTGCTCCTCTTTTTTCTGATCGGCTGTCTGGCCCCAGGGGCCGCGCTCGCCGTCGACGGGAGTGACGCCCTTAATTTCCGCACCATAAGCGACGGCTGCGGCCCCTTCGGTGTCGGTAAATACGAGGCACAGGACACTTCGATTTCGTACTGCATGAATCAAGACTGCCCCGGCCCCAGCAAGCCGGGAGGGCCATGGCGTACATATAACCAGGGCTGGACATGGCTCGATGACGAATTTGCCGCCATCGTCTGTCACGGATACCCCTCCAATACATCCTTTGGCGGCCACAACCTGTCGCCCGATCTCGCCCGTGCCGCCACCCAGATTGCCGTTTGGATGCTCAACGGAACCACGCGCCCCGACGGCACCTATTCGTATACAAACAGCAAGGGAGTTGCCAGGAGCGGTAGGTTTTACGAAAACGCCGAGGCCGTAGCGGCTGCACGTTGGCTCTACGACAGCGCTAAGTCCGGATCCATTAAGGCGGCCCCACATCGAGCCAGGCGTTATCACGGCCCGGTCTCGGGCGAGGGTCGACACCAGGACATGCTCTATGTTCTGCCCGCCGTCTCCGTATCGTTCCAAAAACAATCGTCCCAGGCTGACATCACCGCCGGTAACGACGCCTACAGGCTCGGTAGCGCAACCTTCGATATCTTTGAAAGTGCAGGCGATGCACGTGTCGGCACTATCCAGACGGACGAAAATGGGCATGCACAAGCAACGCTTTCGCCCAATACGGCATATTACCTGGTCGAAACCAAAGCCCCGGCAGGCTATATCCCTCGAAGCGACCGAATAGCCTTCACCACACAAAACAGCGGTGAACATGTCACCGTCAACGAGCAGCCCGGCACCATCACCTTGCGTATTGCAAAAGTCGATGCCGCCACGGATGCCGGCGCCCAGGTTGGGGCGTCGCTTGCGGGCGCTGAATTCACCTGCGTCTCACAATCAACTCCCGGCTGGACTCGCACCCTTACGACCGACGAAAACGGACGGGCGATCCTCAATGACGTTCCTCTGGGCACCTTTACCATCTACGAATCGAAAGCGCCCGAGGGCTACCTGATTGCAAACGACTGTTGGAGCTACACCGTCGGTGCTGAGCAGCTCGGAGATACGGGCATCGTTGAGCTCGAAAGCCGTATTCCCAACATCCCCATCGCCTTTGACCTTGAAATCTCGAAGTTTAAGGACCATGGCGATAACGATGAGTCCGGCCTCGAGCAGCCGGCGGGAGGCGTCGTCTTTGAAGTTGTCAGCAATAGCTCCCAACAAGTCGTCGGCACGTTGACCACAAACGTTTACGGCTTTGCCTCCACCAAAGACCAGCCCGAAGCATGGTTTGGCGCAGGCAAGCGACCCGCCGGCGCCCACGGTGCCATTCCCTACGACCGCGCGGGCTACACCGTTCGCGAGGTTGCAGAAACGGTCCCTGAAGGATTTAAGCAAGCAGGGGAATGGACCATCACAGCAGAGCAGTCCACAGACGGCGCCGAGCTTCAGTACATCATTGACAACCATGCCCTATCGACACACCTTCAAATCGTAAAGCGCGATGCTCAAACCGGCGGCACCGTACCACTTGCCGGTTTTACGTTCCAGCTGCTCGATAGCCACCACGAGCCCGTCTCGCAAACATGTTGGTATCCGGCCCACAATGTAATGAATACCTTCACAACCGATACAGCCGGAGCCGTCACGCTGCCCGAATCACTTAATCCCGGAACATACTACGTGCACGAGGCATCGGCCAAGGAACCGTATCTGCGCGGAGAAGACCTGGAAATAACGATTCCCGCCGACAGAAATCTGACGCCGGTCGCCGTCGCCTCGTTCTATGACAACGCCGCAACCGGAAGCATCGAAATCATTAAGACGGATGTTGTAGATGGGCGCGCCCTCGCTGGAGCCACGTTTGACATCCGCGCTGACGGCGACATCGTGCGAACCGACGGCAGCATCGTCGCCCTGGATGGCGAAACCGTCGCCACCGTTACAACCGACGAACGGGGGCATGCGCGAGTCGACCATCTTTCGTTGGGATGCGGTACCGCCACCTACGAGGTCGTCGAAACACAAGCGCCCGAAGGTTATCTGCTCAACCCGACCCCACACACTGTGAAGTTGTCGTACGCTGACCAGCAAACGCCCGTAATCGAAGTGCACCTTGACGTTTCCAACGACTACACCAGGCTCGATGTCTCCAAAGTCGACGCGTGCGGAGGTCAGGAAGTGACAGGCGCTGAGCTTGTCCTCTGCGACTCCAATGGCAACGAAATTGATTCTTGGACTTCATCCGGCAAACCACACCGCATTGAGCACCTTTCACCCGGCACCTACACCCTGCGCGAAACGATGTCTCCGCGTACCTACGACCTTGCCGAAGAGATAACATTTGAAGTAAAGGCCACGGGAGAAGTTCAAACCATGGCCATGAAGGATGCCCCCATCGAAATCAGGGGAAGCATCGATAAGCGCCAAGAGATTGCACAACCAGTCGTAAGCAAACTCGTTGCCAACGGCGACGGAAAAAACCGAGCCAAAGCACGGGCCGATACGCAAGGTGCCTTCTCCTATACCATCGACGCCAAAAATGAGTCGAGCACCTGGGTCGACGAGTTGACCATCACCGACGACCTTGAGTGCGCCAAAGATGGCGCAGCGAAACTTGTTGCCGTTGAAACCCCTATTGCGATCGGTGATCTAAACGGGCTGTGCAACGTGTGGTATCGAACGTCTCCGGCAGGAACAAGCGATACGGGCAAGCAGGTCAATGCAACGCTTGACGACGGGCATCGCAATCCTTGGCTCGAAACGGAAGAGGTCACAAAGCTGCTGGGCGACGATGTGCGTCTCGTCGATTACGACGGGTGGCACCTATGGAAAGCAGATATCCCGACGGACAAGTCCGTCACGCTCGATACGAAAGAGATTGATCTTACAGACAACGCCGTCATCACGGGCATCCGTTTTGAATACGGTACGGTAGCCGCCGACTTTACAACCAGAAGCGAGGCGGGCTCTTGGACCCGGGATGACCTTAAAGACGAACATGACGATCTTGACGATGCCAAGGCGGCCCTTAGCTCGGATGCCCGAGGCGCAGTCGTGCATATGCAGGCAACGTCGTCCTATACGCCCCAAACCGCACTTGCCAACAGCGCGCACGTCGATCTTTGTCGCAACGGCGGTGGCGATAAACTCGAGGCGCATGATGAGGACCGCGTCATCCAACGATGCGCCCTGCCTCAGAACCTGCCGGCAACGGGGTCTGTTACCGTCGCCGCATGCATCACCGCACTCCTGACCTCGGGCACTGCGGCCCTATGGTTCGCTCGCCTTAAGTCAGCCACAAAGAAGCGCTAGCACGAAAAAAAAGCGGGCGAGCCAGTCTCCCGGCTCGCCCGCCTTGGGCATAAACGATGAATCGGCTATTCAGCAGATGACGAACCGCCATCGATGGCTGCCTGATCGGACTCGGAAATACCGTCGGCACCCAAACTTTGCTCTTGCTCCACCTCTTCGTTCATTGTCGTCTCGGGCGTCGAGCCCTTAACGCCAACGACATACGCGGCCCCAAAACCCAATGCGATAGCGATCAGGGTCAAAATCAGATAGATGGGCCAATGGCGCTTGATGTACGAAAACACGCTGACTCCTTAGCGGGTCTGTCTACGAACGACGAATGACCTCGGTCACGACCTCGGACACCGTAGCGATATTGGTCGGATTGACGTTGTACGGCAGGTCATCCTCGGTGCGAGCGCAGGCAAGGCGCGGGCCGTCCACACCGGCGATCGTAAGGGCGCGACGGCTCGCCTCGAGCGCTGCGGATGCATCGGTTTTTGCATAGGGCATCTCGAACGCGCCGCAATCGACGTGGAACGACTTACACACCTTGCTGACAAGGTTCATGATGCGGCGATCGCCCTTAAACAGCTGCTGCTCGCCCTCGACCGTTACTACCGAAAGCCTGCCGGCACCGATAGACTCGAGATTGATGAAGAACACACCGCGGAGCTTGTCACGATGCGAGGCCAAAAACGCCCTCATGCCGGCGCCGTCGCAATCGGACGCGCCCGTTGCGACGAACCAGATATCGTGGCCGAGCAGCTCATCGTCACCCATGGAGGCAACGGCCGAGAGCATATCCTCGGCAGAAGCACCATCGGAGGAGGTGGCGCCGCCCTTCCAACCGTCGTCGTCATCCTCAAAGTTATCCCACGAGCCAATGCCGCGACCAGACTTCTTGGCATCGTAATCGTCTTCGACGCCCAGCCAGTCGCTCATGCTGTCCTGCTCGTTCTTCTTTTTGCGACCGAACAAGCCACCCAGGCCACGCTTCTGCGGCTTGGCGCCCGTCGAAGCAGGAGCCGAGATGGTCTCGAGCGGTTGTGCGCCCGAGGAGATGGGCATGGGGGTCGCGACCGGTGCCGATGTGGGCTCGGGGCCCTGCGCCGTCGCAAAGGGATCATTTGTCTGTGCCGAAGGATCGGGAAGATCGAACAGCGACGTTCGGGACGCGACGTTGGCCTGTTGCATCGAAGGCAGCGACGGATCGGGGACCGAGGCCAGCGGCGACGAAGAGGGCGCGGGCGCGGAGGCCGGATCGGGGATATTCATTTGCTGGCGCGGAGGCACCTGAGACGAAATCTGCGCCATGAGGGAGTCAACTGTCTCGTCCTGCGTGGGAGCGGCATTGGCCACCGTGGCACCGGGGTCGCTCGGCGCGGGCATGGTGAAGATCTGCGTAGAATAAGGCCTGGACTCATCCGTCTTGGGAGCCTCGCCAATCGCAGGGGGCTCCTGTTCCATAACAGGAGCCTCGACCTGCTCGGGTGCGCTGGCCTCAACGGAATCGGCCTCGTCGATAACCGAATCATCGGCGGCGTCCTGAGCACCATCGGAGATGGGGAGGGGTTCAGCAATTGCGGTGCCCTGCTTCTCAAACGTCATCGTGGCATCGAATGACATGGTGCCATCGACCGGCTGCTGCGCCTCAAAGGACGTCGTAGCCTCGGCAACGTCTGCGGATGTCGGCTGCGGAGCCTCGAAGGACGTCGTGGCGTCGGCGACATCGACAGGCTTCGGCTGCTCGGCCTCACTCTGCTCGAACTCCTGTGCCGCACGCTCACGCTCGGCCTCGGCGGCCTGCTGCTGGGCGATGGCCTCCCGCTCGGCGGCCTCGCGGGCAGCGGCGCGCTTTTCCTCAAAGTCGTCGACGAACTTCTTGCCCTTCGCAAGGGCGCCCTTAAAGAAGCTAGAGGCGCTGGCACCAATCGAGGAGAACGCGGAAGCGATATCGGCATGGGGCGTTGTCGAGGGAAGCTCGGCCGAGAAATCGGTGTCACTCTCATAGGACACGCGCTGCGGGTACTCGTCATAGTCTTCGTCGGCGGTCTCGTCTTCAACCTGTGCCGGAGCGGCAGGTGCCAGAATATCCAGACCGGCTGCAGAATCGAGCGCGGGCTTTGCGTCAGACTCCGCGGCAGCAACAGGGGCAGCGACCGGCTCAGCGGGAGCAACAGCCGTATTGGCCGCGGGCGCAGGCTCCTGTGCAACGGGAGCAGGCTCCGGCTCAAACGTCGGCTCCTCGCCCTCTTCGTAATCGAGCGTGCAGGACTCGGGAAGCATGCCGAGCGCTCGGATGGCATCCGAACCAAAGCGGATATTGCCGGCGGCATTGCGATAGAGCTTGGGCTTGGGCTCGGCGACTTCGACCACCGCGGGCTCCTCCGCCGGCTCGGCGGAGGACTTTTCCTCGGTGGACACTTCGGCCTGGGCAGTCTGGTCTTGAGCCTCGGGCGCGATAACGCCGATTAGCGTCTCGTCGGCAGAGGCGCCCTCAAAACCATCGATCTGTCCATCAAAAGTCTCGTCCTGCTCGGGTGCGTCGACAGGCGCAACCGGCTGGCCAAACTCGTCCTCGTCGTAGGAAGGTTCCTCATATTCAATGGTGTTGCCGTAGTCGTTTTGCTGCTGGGCCGCGGCATACTCGGCCGCCGCGCGCGCCATTTCCTCGGCGCGACGCTTCTGCTCGCCAAAATAGGTATCGAATGGAATGTCGTCGGGGAACTCGTTTTCGCCCTGATAGGGGGCAACGTTGTCCATGACACCGAGCATGGCGGCAACAGAGGACTTGTTGCACACCGCGCCAGACGTATAGGGGAGCACAAAACGATTGGAGATGATATTGGCGGCGTTGGCCAGCGCCACAAGGGAGGCCAGGATAGCGACAACCCACAGCAGCACCTTGAGCACGCCGGGAAGCGGCAGGATACGCAGGATGGCGACAGCCGCGGGCGCAATCGAGGCGACAGGCAGGAGCTTGGCGATGAGCGCGCGATACGGGGCGTAGGGCTCGCGAGCAAGGAGCTCGGCACGGGGAGAATCATAGTGCGCCACCACGACGACTGGGCGGTTGCGCGGAGACGCAAGCGGGCCCGAGGCCTTGTGATAGGCGATGACATTTTGGCTCACACCGGTCTTTCCCAGGCGCGAAACCACGGGATGCCCCGTGCGCTCGAGCACGTAGAGCACGGCACCGACAATGGCCAGCAAGGTGCCGACCAAGCCAATGCCGCCGCCGATGCCCATCAGCAAGGCGCCGGCAAACGCCAGGATACCGGTAACGGCAAACGCCAACCTGCTGGGTGCGGGAGCATTAAATTCCTGCACCTCGGGGTCAAAGCCGTGGTTGCGGAAAATCTGAGCGATATCCTCGGCAGCCAGGCGCTCTTCTTCACTGCACGCCGGCGTAATGCCGGTGTTCTGCAGCAGGTGGTTAATATAGTTCTGGGTGTTCGCCATGTGCGCTCCACATCCATAATCCGACAAATAGGCCCAATGCATGCACATTAGAACCGTATATAGTCGAAAGTATACCCCGAGCGAGCGCAAACGACCGAATTCGGGCCATCTTAACGCCCCGAGCGGACAAGGATATAGCCTAATCTCCATATCGGACTAAAATCATGGCAGCAAACCACCTTCTCATGCGAGGACTCTATGACGGCAAGCGACGCGACCGCGACAATTAAAAAGGGGGCACCCGAGCCCGGTTTCGATAAAACGGCTCAGCGCATCCTCAACCTTTTCTTTGTACTCAACAGTTCTCCCGAACCGCTGACGACCGAGCAAATCGTCCTGGATTCCGATTTGGGGTACGGCTCGGGCAATATCGACTCAGACAAGCGCAAGTTCCGCCGCGATCGCGACAAGCTGCTCGAACGCGGCATCGTTATCAGAGAGGTTCGTGCTGCCGGAGCGCAGGAAACCGAGGAGAGCGCGTGGACGATCGACCGCGAGCACACATTTGCCGCAGGCGGCCTCATCACCGCAGACGATGCCGACATCCTGCTCAATGCCATCGACCAGACACTCGCGGCAGGCTCATCCGCCTTTGCCGCGCCGCTTGCCGACATTCGCTCCAAGATTGCCTACCTCACCGGCATGTCGACGACAGGAGAGGCACCAATCCGCCGCTCTCCCACCGTCGATGCGGTATGGAGCGCCTTTGCCGAGCGCTGCGCGCTGCGCTTTTTGTACCAAAACGGACGCGGCGAACAACGCGAGCGGACCGTTTGCGTCTACGGCATGTTCGAGCGCGAGGGTACGGCATACTTCTGCGGCCTCGACAATGCCACTGACGATATCAGAACATTCCGCTGCGACCGCATCATTCGCGCCTGGAGACCTTCGAAGGCCTACGCCATCCCTGCGGATTTCAACCTCAACGATTACTTATTCTTTGAGTTCGATTTTGCCGACCGCCCACCCGTTGCGGCTACATTCTCGTTCGCGCGTGAAGCGCAGGCCGATATGATCAGCGGTCTCACACGCGGACGAGGCGAACTCACGCGCACCGAAGCAGAGTGGACCTGGACCGTTGACGTGCGCGACTTTGAAGCCGCAGCCTCGTTTTGCATGGCCCATGCCATGGATGGCATGAAGCCCGTCGCCCCCGATGCTCTCAAGCAGGCGTGGAATCGCCTCATCGAAAGGACGGTGCACGAGCATGCCCGTGCGTAAACTCACCAGCGAGCAAAGACTCTCGCGCGCCATCGACATCATGGAGGCCCTCTACGCCGCCGGCGAGAATGGCATGACACGAGACGAGCTTTGCAGCCGCTTTGATATCACGGGGGCATCACTCGACGAGATTCTCGAGATCGTCTCGACGCTTGCGGACCGAGAATCGGGCGCACGTATTATCTGTGAACGCCGCGGCGAGTGCGTGGTCCTCACCGGTGATGCGGGGCGCGTGCTGCCGCTACGCCTGAGTGCCGCCGAGGGCGCTGTGCTCAACCATGAACTTGAATCATTGGGGGTCGAACCCCAGGCGGCGGCTCGAATACGGCGCGCCCTTCTTCCCAAAGAGCTCGGCTATAACCAGCGCGTCTTTGACACCGTCGCCCACGGATCGCACTGGCAGCAGCTGAGCTGCGCCATTCGGGACGGCGTTCGCTGCCGCATCTCGTATCGCTCGATGGATGACGCACAAGCGCGCGAGCGTTTGGTCGACCCCTTGCGCATCACAACAAATGGCGACCAAACGTATCTGATTGCCTGGGATGTCGCGGTCGACGAACAGCGCACCTACCGCATGGATAAAATCGAGGGCCTGGTCTTGACCGATGACTCCGTCGTGCGCCACGCACCGGAACCCGCGACCCTCCACGACTCCCTCGCCCAGGCGGAGCGGAGCGCGAAGCTTCTCATGCCGCGCGCCTTGGCAGAGCGCCTAGACTGGCCCGGCATCATGTCGATTAAACCCAATGGGGCGGACAGCTCAACAGTGAATGTGCGCTACGGCTCCGAGCGATGGCTGTTAAGCCAGGTAATCGCAGCGGGCGGAGCCATCCGCATCTTGGATGACCCCGCCCTGTCAAAGCGGCTGTGCGATATGGCAAAAACCCTCGTCTGTCCGCTTTAGCGCCGCCGCTCGTGGCGTGCACGCCACAGTTGCAGATAGTGCCCGATCTGCGCCGATTCGATGCGCTGGTAGGAGCTCGTGGGCAGCGACGTTAAGAACTTCTTTCCGTAGCCCTTCGTCACCAGGCGCGGGTCGGCCAAGATGAGTACGCCACAATCGGTCGATGAGCGAATGAGGCGACCGGCGGCCTGCTTGACCTCGAGCACCGCCTCGGGCAGCGAATAGCGCGCCCAAGCGCGGTCTTCACGCAGATTGCGCTCGCATGAGAGCGGGTCTGTGGGGCTCGAGAACGGCAGCTTGGGGATGATGACACAGCGCAGCGTCTCGCCGCTGGCGTCGAATCCCTCCCAGAAGGCCTTAAGCGCAAAAAGCGACGAGGTCGGCTCGTTGATAAACCGGTCGCGCAGGCGACGAGGAGATGAGTTGCGCTGCTGGCAGTTGAGCTCCAGACCCGCACGGGCCATCTTGGGCTCAACGCGGGCGTACAGGTCTTCCATGTCGCGCCGATTGGTGAACAGTGTGAGCACCGATCCGCCCATGGCAAGATGGGCGTCGACCAGCACGCGCTCGAGCGCTGTAAGATAGCTCTCACGATCGCGCGGATCGGGAATATCCCCAGCCACGACCACGGCCATATTCGAATCGAAGTCGTAGCTCGAATCCAAGTGCAGCGACGAGGATGTTGAAGCACCGATGCGATCGAGACCGACCGCGTGGTTAAAGTGTTCAAAGCTTTTGGACACCGTCATGGTCGCCGAGGCAAAGATAGCCGTGTGAACCTCGGGCAGCCACTCGGTTGCCAAGGCCTCGCCAATGTCGATGCGCTCTGCGGTCATCGACTCGCCGCCGGCACGCAGTCTGCGATTGACTTGCAGCGAGTACACGTAGTGTTCGTCGGTACCGTCAATGATGAGTTTGAGGTTCTCGGCCAACTCGTGTAGGCGGCGCGAGATATCACCCAGGTCGACAACAACCTCGGGCTTGTCGGCGGCGACGGCTTGCACCAGCGCGTCGACGCTCTTGTCAGCTTGTTCCAATGCGTCGATGGCAGCGTGGGCCGACTGTAAGAAATCATGCCAGTCGTCAGATTCGCGCAACTCGGGGCCAATCCATAGATTGGCATTGTCATAACCCCCACGGGCACGGCGACCGAGCTCGCGAACGCCATCGAACACGTCGGCGATTGCCATGCTCGCGCGCGCAACCGTCGACGTTGCCTTGGCAGTAAGGCCCAGATAGAGCGTAGAGCCCTCGGAGGTTGCCAAATCACGGGAAACCTGGCTTAGCGCACCGGTGCTCGAGCCACCCAGGCGCTCAAACAGAACGCGTGATTCGTCCGCCGACACCACGCGCGCCCACTGACGGCGCGCCTCGCGCTCGATGGAATGGGCCTCGTCGATTACCCAATGACGAATCGGAGGCAAAATCCTGCCCTCGGCCGCGACATTGCGGAACAGCAGGGAATGGTTGGTGACCACCACGTCGGCATGCGCTGCACGACGGCGAGCGCCGTGGACCAAACATTTATCAGGGAAAAACGGGCAGAGGCGACGAGCACACTCGCGCGAGGCCGTCGTAAAGTCGGGGCGGTTGACGCTGCGCCACCGAATGCCGAGCGAGTCGAGGTCGCCATCGGCTGATTGGCAGACGTACGCCATAATGACCGCTACCGCCGTGAGCGTGTCCGCCGGGTCGCGCTTGGTGGTAATCTCGACCTGGCCTCGGCTCATGCGCTCAAGCTTGCGCAGGCACGGATAGTGGTCATAGCCCTTGAGAGCGCAAAATGACAGACCACCGTCCAGTTGCTCGGCAAGTTTTGGCAGCTCATGGTACATGAGCTGGTCGGCAAGATTGTTCGATTTGGTCGCAATACCAACCGTGATGTTGTTACGGCGCGCTGCCTCGGCAAAAGGCACCAGATAGGCCATCGATTTGCCGACGCCCGTGCCCGCCTCAATTACACGATGAGTGCCCGTGACCAGCGCATCGCGGACCTCGAGTGCCATCGCGATCTGCTCATCACGCGGCTCGTAGGTGGGATACATGCGATTGACCAGGCCACCTGGCGCATAGTCTGCCTCAATCTCCTCACGACTCGGCATCTTGAGGACCGGCAGTTCGTCGGCGTCCACCCGATCGTCGGCGCGATCGGCCTTGAGAACGTCAGCACGAGCGGCGCTGAGAGAGAAGATAGAACCAGGGTTCTGCCCCGCCAAGAATGAGAAGATTGGACGATAGGACCAAGGCACGTCCGGATGCATGTCGGCTAGGCGCGCCATGAGGCCCTGGGGCAAGTCGGTGAGTGCCACGAGCAACACGCGCCAAACGCCACACAGGGCGTCGACGTCGGCATTGGCACGGTGTGATACCGAGTCACAGCCAAACAGATCGGCCATAAAAGACAGCTTGTGCGAGGCCAGGCGCGGAAGCGCGATGCGCGACAGCGCCAGCGAATCGATCCAAATATCGCTCACGCTGACGCCGCCTTTGACCGACTCGATAAACGAGCGGTCGAACGTGGCGTTATGTGCGATTACCGGGCAACCACCGACAAAATCGGCGAGAGCGGCTACGGCCTCAACGGCCGACGGGGCATCTGCCACATCGGCATTTGTAATGCTCGTGAGCTCGGTAATCTCGGCGGGAATCAGCTGCTTGGGATGCACGAAGGTATCGAAGCGGTCGACGACCTCGCGGCCCGAAAGACGGGCCGCCGAGATCTCGATCAGCTCATTGTCCTGCACCGAAAGACCCGTGGTCTCGGTATCGAGGACGATAACATCTTCCTCGATGAGACCAAACGATTGGGTTTTGGCGCGCTCGGCAAGCGTGGCATAGGAATCGATGACAAACTGCGGCGTTCCCGACGAAACAGCGTCCTCGATTAGCATGCAACGCCCGCTCGATGAAGTCCCATACGAATCAGACTGTCACACACCTGCGGGAACGTCATGTCATCGGTGTGGCGAATCTCATCCGGATACAGCGACGTATCGGTCATGCCGGGAATCGTGTTGGTCTCGAGGATGACGGGGCCATCCTCGCTCACGATAAAGTCGCTGCGCGAGATACCCAGGCAACCGAGGGCCTTGTGAGCAGCACAGGCAAGCTCCTGAGCGCGAGCGTAATTCTCGGGTGAAATCTGCGCCGGAATGCGATGGATGTCCGTAGGGTCGACATACTTCACGTCCAGATCGTAGAACTCGCAGTCCTCGGGCTTACGGATCTCAACAATCGGCAGGGCGCGCACGTCATCCTCGCCGTATACGCCGACGGTGATCTCGGTACCCTCGATGCACTTCTCGACCAGCACTTTGTCGCCGTACTCAAACGCCTTGGCGATTGCCGCGGGCAGCTCGGAGGGCTCATGGACCAGGGAAATGCCATAGCTGGAACCGTTGACGGCCGGCTTCACAAAGCAGCGCTCGCCACAAACCTCGACGATATGATCGATATCGACTTCATCGCCCACCTCGAGCGCAAGGCCGGGGGCAACGGGGATGCCCGCCTTGGCGTACAGGAGCTTCGAGACCTCCTTGTCGGCACCGCAGGCGCTCGCGAGCACGCCCGATGCCGTGTAGGGGATACCCAGGGTCTCCATGGCACCCTGCATGGCACCATCCTCACCGCCGGCGCCGTGCATGGCGATAAACGCCACGTCGAAACCACCGGTCGCCATGGTTACCATAAAATCATCGGCAGCCGTGTCGAGCAGCTCTACCGAAGTGTACCCAGCCTCCTTCAGGGCCACCACGACGTTCTTTCCCGAATTGAGCGAGATCTCGCGCTCAGCGGAATGACCGCCCGCCAAGACCGCTACGTGCATGTTCTCTAGGCTTTTACCCGGCATGGGCAGACTCCTCCTCTATAATTTCTGCAGCTGATACCATATTGTAGCGATACCCTCTACGTTTCCCCAAAATCGAAAGGCTTCCATGAATCCCAGGACTAAATCTCAGGACATTCGCGACTTGAGCCAAAACGATATTCGCGAGCTCGTGGCCGAACTTGGCCAGCCTGCCTTCCGCGCGAAGCAGCTCATCGAATGGGTCTTTGAGAAGAACGTTTGTTCGTTTGACGATATGACCAACCTCCCCAAGGCTTTCCGCGAGCAGCTTAAAGAGGCCTTTGCCTTCGACACGCCGACGGAGCTCACCAAGCAGGTTTCCAAAGATGGCTCTCGCAAGTATCTGCTCGAGTACCACGACGGCATTTCCGTCGAGACTGTCGGCATGCCTCGTCGCAACAAGCTGTCTGTTTGTGTGTCCACCCAAGCCGGCTGCGGTATGGGCTGTGCTTTTTGCGCTACCGGTCTGAACGGCCTTAAGCGCTCTCTGACCGCTCAAGAGATCGTCGACCAGGTGCTCCATGTTTCCAACGACTTTGGCGAGCGTGCCACGAGCGTCGTCTTCATGGGCCAGGGCGAGCCGTTTGCCAACTATGACGAGGTTCTCAAGGCACTGCGTACCCTCAACGACCCCGATGGCATCGGTATCGGCGCCCGTCACCTCACCGTCTCTACCAGCGGCGTTATTCCCGGTATTCGCAAATTCGCCGACATCCCCGAGCAGTTCACGCTTGCCGTTTCCCTGCATTCCGCCATCCAGTCGACGCGCAATAAGCTTATGCCCGGCGTTAAGAAGTACACGCTGCTCCGCCTTCACGAGGCGCTTCAGCTCTACACCGAGAAGACGGGCCGCCGCCCGACCTATGAGTACGCCATGATCGAAGGCGTCAACGATACGAATCCCGAGATGCAGGCGCTCTGCGACTTCTGCGAGGGAACGCTGTGCCACGTTAACCTAATTCAGCTTAACGACATCGAGGGCAGCCCGCTCAAGCCGTCGCCGATTCATAAGGTTGAGGATCTTCAGCGTCGCCTTGAGTCTCGTGGCATTGAGACCACGATCCGTAATTCTCGCGGCAATGATATCGATGCCGCCTGCGGTCAGCTGAAGCAACGTTTCAAGGTCCAGAAGAACGCATAGGGGAGTCTGTGCCCCATAACGTTTCATGTGAAACATCCGACAGCCCTGGTTGCAAATAATGCAACCAGGGCTGTTTCATTTGTTTTCATGCTACTGAATTTGATTTACGCAAGCTTAGTTTTAGCCAAAATAGGGGGTCCTTGTCTCATGTATCAGACAAGGACCCCTTCAAAACAGGCAAGTAATTGTTAGGTACCTAATAACCAACATTTTCCCATTGATGGTTAACCCACTCTTGGTTAATCTTGGGATTCTTAGTCACCTGAGCAGTACGCATGGCGACATCTTCGGTCATCACATCCATTTTCTTTTTGGATGTATCGACGATATCCTGAGCTCCGCGCAGCAGTCGACCACGCAGTTCATCATCTGTCGCAAGCTTATATCCAACAAAAGCACCAGCAGCGACAGTGGTTGCCAACGCAATGGCCGCGAGAACCTTATTCTTCATCCTGATCCTCCTGCCCAAATTGAATCATTTCGCCAAGGATACGGGAGAGCTCCTCTTCGTCTTTGAACTCGATTTCAATCTTGTTCTTGCCACGCGAGCTCTTCACGCGCACATTCGTGTTAAATACTTGACGAAGAACTCGAGCGGCCTTTTTGAATGACTGAGGTGTTGCTGGCCTCGGCGTCTTAGGTGTTTCTCCGGCAGAAAACAACGGAGCAAGATTTTCTGTCGCTCTGACGGAAAGGCCTTCTGCAACAACCTTCTCAGCAAGTCGAATTCGAGCATCCTCATAGGGAACTGCAAGGATCGCTCTCGCATGGCCGGCAGTAAGTTTACCCTCGAAAATCATCTGCTGTACGACTTCGGGAAGATCAAGCAAGCGAAGTGAATTTGTAATTGCCGAACGAGACTTACTGACAGCCTTTGATAACGCCTCCTGCGTCATGCCGCTGGCATCAATGAGCTGACGATAACCCTTCGCCTCTTCGACAGGATTCAAATCAGAACGCTGAAGATTCTCGATAAGAGCAAGAGCAAGCATCTCCTCATCATTAACCTCTTTAATGATGACAGGCAGTTCCTCAAGACCAGCAAGCTTTGACGCCTGGTAACGACGCTCACCAGCGATGATCTCATAGCCGTTTCCATGCTTGCGAACCAAAAGCGGCTGCAAAACGCCATGTTCTTGGATTGACTCGCTCAACTCGCGAAGTTCAGTTTCGTTAAAGTGAATTCGCGGCTGATTAGGGTTGGGAACGATATCTTCAATAGGCAGTTTTGCTTCAGATGCGACATTTGAAGCCGATGCAGCCGAACCGCCGGTCTCATACTCGGCCTCTGAGACCAAAGCATTGAGTCCACGTCCCAATCCGCCACGTTTCTTTACACTAGGCACGCTTGATCACCTCTTTTGCAAGGTTCATATATGCTTTTGCACCCTTATTTTGAGGTGCATAGGTAATTACCGGTTCTCCAAAAGACGGAGCTTCGGAGATTTTAACCGTACGGGGGATTAGCGTCTTAAACGCCTTATCACCAAAGTACGATTGAACCTCCTCAACAACCTGATTCGATAGTGAAGTACGCGAGTCATACATGGTCATAAGCACACCATAGGTGTCTAAGCCCTTGTTCAGCCGTGATTTGACCATCTTCATTGACTCAAGCAGCTTCGTAACGCCCTCGAGTGCGTAATATTCGCACTGGATCGGAATCAAAACGCTGTCTGCTGCGGTCAAAGCGTTGATAGTAAGCAGGCCGAGCGAAGGAGGACAGTCAATGAAAATAAAGTCAAACTCGTCCTGAATCGGCTCAAGCAAATCTTTGAGGCGGGTTTCACGAGCAATTGCGCTTACGAGCTCAATTTCCGCGCCTGCAAGTTGAATTGTAGCCGGAATAACGAATACCTTTTTACAATTTGTATCAAGAACAAGCGATTCTGCCGGCACATCATTCAACAATGCATCATAGATGCAGTGATCAAGGTCTTCTTTTTCAATTCCGAATCCACTGGTGCTGTTTCCCTGCGGATCAAAATCGACAATCAGTGTCTTACGACCCTGCTCACCCAGTGCTGCTGCAAGGTTTACAGCCGTCGTTGACTTACCGACGCCGCCTTTTTGATTGATGATTGCAATGATACGCGTGTCTTTTGCGCTCTTAGAACGCTTAACGTCGCGAAATCCCACGGTCCCTCCTGGTGTGTATTAAAGCTGTCAAACGGAGGATGTTTCACGTGAAACATTCCGAATCGATATCAACCGCCATGTTTCACGTGAAACACTGCAAGTTGTTAGTATCCATTATGTTTCACGTGAAACATCTAGGCAAGCGGATTCTTCTTTGCCACGCCATTTGCACGAGGCAATGAGACAGATGCTGGATGACTCTTCTTAAGAACAATGAACTCCCTGTGACCCAAGCCTTCAGGCAAATCAATTGCGTCATTCAGAAGCAAAGTGAAGCCGCAAATCTTAGCTGCTGACATGCCGGAAGCAAGCTCCTCATCCGAAGGATTGCCCTTGGTTATAACAAATAGCCCTCCATCCTTCAGATACGGAGCCGCATACTCAACAAGAATCGGTAGAGGGGCCAGTGCGCGGGCGGTTACAACAGAGAACTGCTTCTTATGGCTTCGAGCATATTCTTCAAGACGATCATGAACCGCATGAGCATGTTTCAATCCAAGAGCATGAACAAAGGAATTAACCGCATCAACCTTCTTGCCAACAGAGTCAATATAAGTAGCTTTACGATGCATGGTTATGGTTAATGGAATACCAGGGAAGCCCGCACCTGTTCCCATATCGAGCAAAGCTCCCTCAGGAGCCTTGTTGATATAGGGGAGCAAAACAAGTGAGTCGAGGATATGAAGTACTGCAGCATCTTCTACGTTAAGAATACGGGTGAGATTGGTTGTCTTATTTGTTTCTAGAACCAAATCCAAATGCTGAATACATTTCCTCAGCTCAACATCAGTTACGCTCAAGGAATACTCTTTGCAATAGGAAGTTAGACGACTCAACATCTCGTCAGCCTGCTGATCAGTAAGTACTAACAACGAAAGCTCCTTTCTGACAAAAATCAGTGTATCGAGAACTTTTGACAAAAAAAGGGGACGTGGAAACCACGTCCCCTTAGCATAAGCTCGAGTAGATTATCGAGCAACAATCACCACATGGCGATCAGGGTCAGAACCCTCAGAATGAGTATCGACTGCATCGTTGCCACGAAGTGCAATGTGAACCAGTCGGCGCTCGTAGGCATTCATGGGCGGAAGCGAAACACTCTTATGAGTGCGGATGGCACGCTCGGCAGCAGACTGAGCCATGGAGGCGACCTTATCCTGACGGCGACTCTTGTATCCCTCGACGTCCACTACAACCGGATACCTAAAGCCAAGCTTGCGGCTCACCAGCAAAGAGAACATAACCTGAAGAGCATCAAGAGTGCGACCATGACGGCCAATGAGAACAGCAAGGTCGGGAGCCGTTACATCCAAAATCAGCTCACCCTCGTCGCCCTCATACTCATCGATAGGAGAGTTGGCGGCATCGAAGTGCGAAAGGATGGAACGCAGGATGGAAATCGCAACATCGGCAATGGTGTCGAGCTCCTCATCGGTCAGCTCTTCACCAGCCTTGTAGCGCTGTGCAATCTCGGGATAATCGCCCGCGACCTGCGGGGCAACCTCCTCAAGCATATCCTCGATGATCTCTTCAGACATAACGTACTCCAAAAGTTAGGTACCTAAATAAGATTGATATCCCACTACTTCTTCTTGTGCGGGCGCGGCTTCTTCTCGCGACGAGTGACCTCAACCTGCAGCGGAGCGTTCTTAAGACGCTCCTCCTCATCGGCCTTCGCCTTGTCGATGACCTTCTGCGTCACAAAAATCTGCTGGATAACCTGCCAAGCAGACGAGACGTCGTAGTACAGCAGAACACCAACGGGAAGGCTCCAGCCCATCCAAAGCATCATGACCGTCATGACAACGGCCATCATACGCATGCTCTGAGCCTGCTGGCCGGTCTGGTTGCGCGACATATAGAGCTGCGGAATCAGGGTCAGGACGGCAAACAGGATCAGGCAAACCAGCGCAGGCAGTGCAACCATAAAGCCATCGGCAAAGGAAGCGCTCGGCGTGGTGGTCAGGTCGGGCAGGATGTTGAAGAACGAGAACGTGCCGTCGTTAAAGTACTGCGGCAGGTTGCGCAGCAATGTAAACAGGGCGAACAGGATAGGCATCTGAATCAGCAGCGGCAGACAGCCAGCCATGGGGTTGAACTTGTTCTCGCTGTAGAACTTCTGCATCTCCTCGGCCTGACGCTGAGGATCGTCGGCATAGCGCTCCTGGATCTCGAGCATCTTGGGCTGCAGCACCTGCATGCGAGCCGTCGACTTGGTCGACTTGAGCATGAGCGGCGTCAGCAGCAGACGGATGATGACCACCAGGATGATGATGGACAGGCCCCAGTCGACCGCAAAGGTCTGGATGAGCTTGAGCAGCTCGAAAAGGATGTTAACGATCCAATCCCACATGTAAGTTTTCCTCCGATAGCGAGTGCCCGCTAGGGCACAGGGTCATAACCGCCGACGTGCAGGGGATTGCAGCGAGCGATGCGCCTCACGGCAAGCCAGCAGCCTCTCAAAACACCGTGCTTCTCAATCGCCTGGATGGCGTATTGCGAGCACGTTGGGTAATAAATGCAGGCGTCAGGCAATAAGGGCGAAATAACCTGTTGATATATGCGAATAGGAGCGATGGCAACACGTCGCAAAACGTGATTGCTCATCGCTCCTCCCCGGCAACGCCGGCGCGCTTCATAAGCGAACGCAACGCCTTGTCCATCTCCTGCGGCGAGGAAACCCTCGTCTTGGGAGTTGCAAACAAGATGATGTCATAACCCGCAACGGGAAATCCGCAGCTGCGGGCGGCCTCGCGCATCACACGCTTAGATCGGTTGCGCACGACGGCACAACCGAGTCGCTTAGCACCAACGAAGGCGACCCTTCCGGAGTCGCCTTCGCCAACCGATTCACATATGGTCATTCGAATCAGAGGGTGATTGAAACGACGCCCCTGACTGAACACATGCTCGAAATCTTGCCGAGACTTAATAGTCTTCATGCGAGATGTGTGTATCGCTGCTAGACAGTGAGACGCTTGCGGCCCTTGGCACGACGACGGGCGAGCACGGCACGACCACCCTTAGTGGCCATACGGGCACGGAAGCCATGGGTCTTGGCACGCTTACGCTTATTAGGCTGATACGTACGCTTCATCTTAAGTTCCTCCTGCTGCATTTCGAGTGTCCGCGGGGACGCGGACGCAGATATAGACACGTGAGCTTGAAGATTGTAGGGAAATCAATGTTCAAATGTCAAGAAATCAAAGGTAAAAGGTTGCGCAGTTCACACGGTTCCCCCATAAGCACAACCGAAATTAGCGCCTCATGGCAACCTTTCACGATATTTCATCGAGTTTTCAACAGGTCATGTTGGCAATGTTGAGAACTTTTCGCCCGTTTTCCAAAGTTTTCAACAAGTTTTGAAAAGTTGCCGAAAGATGAGAAACGTTGCACGGTGAGCTACTATTTGTTCGAAACCTTTTGAAAGATTGCGAGCGGCATGTCTGACGACTTTTACACCATGGTCGATTCCGGAGACCCGGCACCCGACAACGAGCACATCACCGGCGTGCGCGAAGAGCGTGCGGAAGGCGAGCAGACGACCACGCAGGCGCCAAAAGCCATGTACGCCGCGCGCATCGCCGTCTATGACGACATGCTGTCGACACCGCGGGTGATCGTCATTGATCCGCAAGATGTCCGCACGTATTTGGAAGAGACGACCAACACCGTCTACCAGTGCATGAAAGAACAAGGTGGCCATATCTCGCTCATGGTCATCCGCGAGATTGTCGAAAACTTTATCCACGCACACTTTGCCGAGCCCATCATCTCGATTCTGGACGGCGGAGACACCATCCGCTTTGCTGACCAAGGACCCGGCATCGACGACAAGGAACGTGCTTTCGACTTTGGCGTTACCAGCGCAAACAGCAAGATGAAGCGCTATATCCGTGGAACCGGAGCAGGGTTTCCCATGGTGCAGGAGTATTTGGAAAACGCCGGCGGTGCCGTATCCATCGAGGACAACATGGGCAACGGCACCGTGGTTACGGTAAGCCTGAACCCTAAACGCGTGCAGGAAATAGAGCGTGCCGGCGGACGCGGCGCTGCCGTGCGGCCCGAGACGGAGCAGCCCACATATCCCCTGGCGGGAGCTTTTGCGCAGCAGCCCATGGCAACGCAGCAGATGCAGCCCCCAGTGGGACAGATGCAGCAGCCCGGAATGCCTCCTACACAAGAACCCCAAGCGGCATCGATGTCGATGCCGCCAAGCATGCCAGAGGCCATGTCGCTGGCGGATCAGGATACAGCAGCAATGCAGCAGGCGACAGGGGCACCGGGTGGCCAGCAAATGGGCTATCAGCCGTACCAACAGGGATATCCATATCAGCAGATGCCGCCACTGGGGTATGGCCAGCAGTTCCCGCAGCAGTACCAGCAGGGATATCAGCAGCCGTACCAGCAGATGCCGCAGCAGCAGTACAACCCCTGGGCCCAGCAGATGCCGCCGCAGCCTTACCAACAGTGGCCTCAAAGTTTTCAACAGCAAATGCCGCCGACGCAGAGTTCTCAACAACCAGCAGCTCAAATGATGTATCCTAATGCAGTAAATCAGTATGCACAGCCACAACCGGACGTGTTCGTAAGCGATCGCGGCAACGCCGCGCTGGGCTATCTGGCGCAAAATCAAGCGTGCGGCGCAACCGATCTGGCGAGGGCGTTTGGAAACTCGGCCCCCACTTGGTCACGCACGCTCAATGACTTGGCGCAGGCCGGCTTGGTCATCAAGCATGGCCAGAAATACCATCTGACCGAACTCGGCGCCGCTCGCGTGCGAGCTCAGAGCTAAAGAACGGGAGAGACAGTGGACGAGGAAGCAAGCATCATCCTGGGGGATGCCATCGCCTTTTGCCAGCGCGACGGCCAAGATGCACGCCTCATCAACATGCTGGGGCAATCGCGCGCCATAAGCCTGACCGAAGATACGCTCACGATCGAGGCCCCCTCGCGCTTTGCCATCGCGCAGCTCAAAAAGCATCAGCCGACTATTGAGGCCTATCTGGAAGAAATCGCCTTTGCACCGATTGCGCTCGACATCGTGGCACCGCAAGGCGCCGCGGCGGAATCCGCTGCCGCGACGGCGCCCGCCACGGCTCCCACCGCTTCCCCGGCGGTGCCGGCCTCCGCAGACGGGGTGCCGACAATCGAGCACCAGCACAGCGATGTTTCCCGTGAAACCATGGCACCGTTGCCGATCGCGGCGGCGACGTCAACGAACGCACCCGTCACACACATGCCCATCGCTCACGACGCGGCGGCGGGCGCGGATTCGGGCATTGCAATCAAGAACACGCTCTCGGCCGATGATTTTCGTCGCATGATGAACCAGATGAAGGGCGGAGCGCCGGCTAAATCCACGCAAGCTGCGGCGCCCGCTTCACCCATGCCAGCACCGACCGTGCCGGCCGAGCAGAATACGGATGGAGCCCCACTCGCCGCGAACTCAAAATTTACCTTTGAGAACTTTGTCTACGGCCCCGAGAACAGCCATGCCTATCGCTCGGCACTCAAGTTTGCCGCCCTCGCGGACGAGCGCGGCACGTGCACATCACTGTTCATCTACGGCAAATCGGGCCTGGGCAAGACGCACCTGCTGCTTGCCATCAAAAACGAGCTCGCCGAGAAGTCGCCCGAGATCAAGGTCAAGTATGCCAACTCCCAGGCATATCTGGACGACCTGATGACCGAGTTCGACCGTCAAAAGAAGAGCAACGCTCCCATCATGCAGGCGTACCACGGCGTGGACGTACTCATCATCGATGACATCCAAAACATCATCGGCAAGCGCGCGAGCGTGGACTACTTTTTCCAGCTCATGGACGAGTTCATCCGCAACAACAAGAAGGTCGTCATCGCGGCAGACCGCGCCCCCAAGGACCTGAGCATGGACGAGCGTTTGACCAGCCGCTTCAACGCCGGCATGCTCTGCCTGGTCGCAGAGCCCAGCTACGAAATGAAATACAAGATCTTGCAGCGCTATTACGAGAACACCATCGTCGCCGCTCCCGAGGCAGGCGACGACTCGCTGCTGGCGGCCTATGGGGGCGACGGCGGGCACCTGACCGACGAGCACTTTAAACACATGGCCGAGGTCTCGGGCACCAACATCCGCGAACTCGAGAGCTTCTGCGAGCGCTGCGCCGGCGAGGCGGGCGACCGCGAGCGCGAGGGCGGGGAGCTCACCTTTGACGATATCGACGCCATCGCCAGCCAGTACTTCGACACATCGGCCAAAAAGATCAACGTGCAAACGGTTCAGTCCGTCATTGAAGAGCAGTACGGCGTGACGCACGAGGAGCTCATCGGCCCGCGCCGCAACGCCAATATCGCCAAAGCGCGCCATATCGCCATCTACCTGGCCATCGAGATGTGCGAGATGACGACCACGGCGGTGGGCGCCGAATTTGGCAACCGCAACCACTCGACCGTCAGCACGAGCTACAAAAAGGTCCAGAAGATGATCCAGGAAGACCGCACCGTCACCGAAGACCTCAAGTCCTTGCGCGGTAAAATTACACTGCGCTCGTAGGAAAATAGAGACACCCGTTGAAAACTTGTCGAAACCACGGGCATAAGGTGTCTAAAACCCAACCCGCGGTGATGAAAAGTTTTGCGCAGGTTTTGAACGTGGAAAACCACCCCCGTTGCACACAGGTTGTTGTCGATTCTCTTTCTGGGTCTGACCTGCGTCTTTGGGAGTAATCAACAGTTTCGTCAGTGCTATTACTATTATTAAGATATTTATATCTATAGAAAGGTATTAAAAGATGAAGTTCACCGTCAGCCAGAGCTCGCTTACACAAGCCATCGGCATCGTTATGAAGGGTGTCGCTTCGGCATCCACCCTCCCCATCCTGTCGGGCGTGCTCGTTAAGGCCCAAGACGGCATCTTGGAATTCCAGACCTCTAACTACACCATCTCGATCCGTCATCGCATCGCGGCGCATGTCGAAGAAGAGGGCGAGATGGTTATCCCCTGTAAGATGCTCTCCAATATCACCAAGACCCTCCCCGATGCCCCGGTCACCTTTGAGCTGTCCGAGCGCCAGGTGCTGATTGGTTGCGAGAAGAGCTCTTTCCGCCTGAACACGCTCGATGCCAATGACTTCCCCGAGTTTCCGGCCTATGCCATCGAGAGTGCCGTGGAGTTGCCGACCGATATCTTGTCCGAGATGGTCGGCCGCGTGTGGCGCGTCACCTCGACCGACAAGGCCCGCCCCATCTTGGGCGGCGTGCACATGAAGGTCGAGAACAACACCGTTCGCCTGGTGGCGACCGATTCCTTCCGTTTGGCCGTGTGCGATACGCAGGTCGAGACCTCGACCCTCGAAGGCTCCTTTGAGCTCAACGTTCCGGCCGACGCCTTTAACGACGCGCTGAACATCATGGCCAGCCAGGCGACCATCATGATCGGGGCTACCGACACCCAGGTCGTCTTCGAGGCCGGCAACACCACCTACGTGTCGCGCCGCATCGAGGGCGTGTACCCCAACTACAAGCAGCTCATCCCCGATTCGTGCGTGACGAGCGTCAAGATCGACGTCGCCGCCTTCAATGCCGCCCTCAAGCGTGTCGCCGTTATCGCGAGCGCAAACCCCGCCGTCAAGTTCGAGATCGACGTCGAGAACGGGCAGATGGGCCTGTCTTCCATCTCCAACGACCAGGATCTGGCGCAGGAGACGATCGATGTCGAGGCCGAGGGCGAGTCGGGTACCATCGCCTTCAACTACCACTACATCTTCGGCTGCCTCAATGCCCTGTCCAAGGAGAAGGAGATCACGCTGGAGCTCAAGAGCTACTCGCAGGCGGGCATCTTCAAGTCCTACGACAAGATCAACTACCTGTACCTGGTCATGCCGGTCCGCATCTAGCGTTGCGCCATGACCATGTTCGCCCGCGATCTTTCCGTCGCGCACTACCGCAGCTTCGATAGCTATCGCCTTGCCCTGGACGAGGGCGTGACGATACTTGCGGGACCCAACGCGGCGGGAAAGACCAACCTCATAGAGGCGCTGCAGCTGCTGACGAGCGGCGCCTCGTTTAGGCATCCGACCGCAGCCGAGCTCGTCCATGATGGCGTGGGCTCGTGCAAGGTCGAGCTGAGGCTCGAGGGCGACGGCCGCGTGCTTGATATGGGATTGAGCGTGGAGGACGGTAAGCGCTCGTTTAGCCGCAACGGCAAGAGGTGCTCTGCCGCCGGTGTGCGCGGGGCTCTGCCGAGCGTGCTGTTTTGCCCCGACCATCTGGACATGGTTAAGCGAGGCGCCAGTGTGCGCCGCGCCGCCCTCGATGACTTTGGCATGCAGCTGAGCGCACGTTATGCCGATCTTGCGAGCACCTATGGACGCTGCGTGACCCAGCGTAACGCCCTGCTCAAGGAGACCTGGTGCTGTCGCGAGATGCTCGGCGCGTGGAACGATTCGATTGCCCGCGCGGGCTCGGCCCTGCTTGTGCACCGGTTGGCCCTGCTCGACCGGCTGGCGGGCCATGTGCACACTGCCTACGGGCAAGTGGCATCCGGTGAGGCTGCCAACGTGACCTATACGTCCACGCTGGGGGATTTGCCCCAGGTCGATGATCGCGAAGAGCTGAAGGGCTGGGCGTACGAGCGCATGCTGGCTGCCCTTGATGAGCACGCCGACGAGGAAATTCGCCGCGGCGTGACGTTGGTGGGACCGCATCGCGATGAGATTGAGTTTACCGTGGCGGGTCGCTCCGCCCGTTCATTTGCCAGCCAAGGTCAGCAGCGAACGTTGGTTCTGGCCTGGAAGGTGGCGGAGGTGGCCGTGGCTCGCGATGTCCTGGGCACCGCCCCGTTGCTGCTTTTGGACGACGTGATGAGCGAACTCGACGGCGAACGCCGCGGTGCTTTTCTGCGGCTGATCGGCGATGATATCCAGACGGTCATAACCACGACCAACCTGGGGTATTTTACCGATGACCTGCTTGATCGAGCCAAGGTGGTGAGCATGGGTGAGACGTGCTAATTACGAGCGCGAGAGCGAAACGGTTGCCTTCAGTGGATTTTTGAACGCAGAGCGTCGGCGCATCCTGGCGGCCGCGACACCTGAGCGCCGCGCGCAGATGGAGGCTGCCGAGGAGTCGCGCGCGGTCTATCGCGCGTGGAACGCGGTGTGCTCGGGCACGCGCGAGGGGCGGCATGTGACGGGCTTGCGCTACCTGCCCGAGTCCAATGAGCTGCTGGTATATCTCGATTCGCCCTCGTGGACGCAGGAAATGACGCTGTTGCGCGAGATCATCCGCGCGCGCATGGAGCGCGCCGGTGCGCATGTGGACGGCCTGGTGTTCAAAACCACCGCGCCGGGTCACACGCCGCCCGCCGCCAAGCAGCGCCTGCGCCCGGCGACGACCGAGCGCCCGCCGGCCCCGCACGCCGACCTAAGTGAGGCCGAGCGCACCGAGATTGAGCGCCAAGTGGCGCCCATCGAAGACCAAAAACTGCGCGAGGCCCTCGAGAATGCCATGAGAGCCAGTGCCGAGTGGGCCAAGGGCGTAGAAAGCAAAAAAGAGCCTTAAATCGCATCTGGTGGCCTTGTAGAGCCAAATACCCTCGTTCCCGAGGGTATTTTTTTACGATAAACTAGTAAGGCTGTACACATTTTCTTGACTGAAGGAGGACGTGTGGCAAACGAAAACGATTACGATGGCGGCGAGATTAAGATTCTCGAAGGTCTCGAGGCCGTTCGTAAGCGCCCGGGCATGTATATCGGCTCGACGAGCGCCAGCGGTCTGCATCACCTGGTGTGGGAGATCGTTGACAACTCCGTCGACGAGGCCATGGCCGGTTTCTGCACCGAGATCCAGGTGACGGTCCACGCCGACAACTCCATCACGGTCGTCGACAACGGGCGCGGCATCCCCGTCGACGAGCACCCTGTTAAAAAGATCCCGACGCTCGAGGTCGTCATGACGATCTTGCACGCCGGCGGTAAGTTCGATAACTCGGCCTATAAGGTTTCGGGCGGCCTGCACGGCGTTGGTATCTCCGTCGTCAACGCACTGTCCAAGCGCGTGGTCGTTCAGGTTCGTCGCGACGGCAACACCTACGAGATGGAGTTCTCGCGCGGCAAGACCGTTAAGAAGATGGAGGTCGTGGGCACCTCGGATTCGACGGGCACCACCGTCACCTTCTGGCCCGACGACGAGATCTTCGAGACATGCATCTACGATTTCGATACGCTGCACAACCGTCTGCAGGAGACGGCGTTCCTCAATAAGAACCTCAAAATCGTGCTGACCGACGAGCGCGAGGCGACTCCCCATGTGGAGGAGTTTTGCTACGAGGGCGGCATCATCGACTTCGTCAAGTTCCTCAACGAGGGCAAGGACGTCCCCGAGGCCTTTAAGGAGCCCATCTACATCGAGGGCAAATCGGACCCGGGCGCGCCTGTGACCAAGATGGGCGAGGTTGAGGTTTCCCTGCAGTGGAATAGCGGTTACGGCGAGAACGTCATGTCGTTTGCCAACGACATCTACACCCCCGAGGGCGGCATGCACCTTGAGGGCTTCCGCACCGCGCTCACCCGTGTGATCAACGACTACGCGCGCAAACAGAACCTGCTCAAGGAAAAAGACGCCAACCTGACCGGCGACGATGTGCGCGAGGGCCTTTCGGCCGTTATCTCGGTCAAGCTGCCCGACCCGCAATTTGAGGGCCAGACCAAGGCCAAGCTCGGCAGCTCCTATATGCGCGCGCTGACGCTCAAGATCGTGACCGACGGCCTTGTCGATTACCTCGAGGAGCATCCCAAGCCCGCTCGCGAGATCGTCAAGAAGGCCCAGCAGGCATGCAAGGCCCGCAACGCCGCCCGCAAGGCGCGCGAGGCGACCCGTCGCAAGAGCCTGCTCGAGACGGCGTCCCTGCCCGGTAAGCTCGCCGACTGCTCGGTGCGCGATGCCGAGCTGACCGAGCTCTTCATCGTAGAGGGTGACTCGGCAGGCGGTTCGGCCAAGGACGGCCGTCGCCGAGACATCCAGGCGATTCTGCCCCTGCGCGGCAAGATTTTGAACGTCGAACGCGTTGGTGACCATCGCGCGTTCTCGAGTGACACCATCCAGTCATTGATTACCGCGATCGGCTGCGGCGTCACGACGAGTGCCGGCGACGGCGGCGACTTCGATATCGCCAAGGCGCGCTACCACAAGATCATCATCATGACCGATGCAGACGTCGACGGCGCGCATATCCGCATCCTGCTGCTGACGTTCTTCTACAAGTACATGCGTCCGCTGATCGATGCCGGCTACGTCTATGTTGCCTGCCCGCCCATCTTTGGCATTAAGGTGCGCAACAAGATCCACTACGTGTATCCCAACGGCCGCCAGCCCGAAGACGAGATCCTGCGCGATACCATCCAGAGTCTGGGCCTGAACCCCGACGATAACGACGAGGACGGCAAGGCCAAGGACGGCAAGATCACCAAGAAGCGCAAGGGCTATACCGTCCAGCGCTACAAGGGCCTGGGCGAGATGGACCCCAAGCAGCTTGCCTCGACGACGATGGACCCCAAGACCCGCATCCTGCAGCGCGTGTCGATCGAGGACGCCGTGGTGGCGGACCGCGCCGTGCGCGAGCTCATGGGTTCCGAGGTCGGCTATCGCCGCGAGTACATTGAAAAACATGCGCATGACGCGCGTTTCCTTGACGCTTAAGAGGAGGTAACGTGGCAGACGATATCAACAATAACGGGGGTATGGACGAGGCCGGCGATGCCGGCATGCCCGACGATCTGAAGCGCCTGCTTGCCCGTGCTGAGCAGGGCGAGGACGGCGACCCGGACGCCTATAACCCCGATGTCGATGATGACGAGGAAGAGGATGACGACGGCGAGCTCGAGGAGAGTTTTGGCGAAGTCGACCGTGGCGCCTCGGCCGGCGAGGATATCAACGGCGGCCAGCTCCAGATTTCGGAGTTCGGTCGCGAGATGAAGCAGTCGTTTATCGAGTATTCGATGTCGGTCATCACGGCGCGCGCCCTGCCGGACGTGCGCGACGGCTTAAAGCCGGTGCACCGCCGCATCCTGTACGCGATGAACGAGAGCGGCATCTACCCCAACCGCCCGCACAAGAAGTCGGCGTGGACGGTCGGCGAAGTTATCGGTAAGTACCACCCGCACGGTGACTTTGCGGTCTACGAGGCCATGGTCCGCCTGGCACAGTGGTTCTCCATGCGCACGCCGCTCATCGACGGTCATGGCAACTTCGGTAACATCGACGGCGACGGCGCGGCGGCCATGCGTTACACCGAGAGCCGCCTGGCAAAGCCCGCCATGGAACTGCTGCGCGACCTGCAGAAGGATACCGTCGACTGGCAGCCCAACTACGACGAATCGCTCGCCGAGCCCGTGGCGCTGCCTGCGCGCTTCCCCAACCTGCTGGTCAACGGCAGCCAGGGCATCGCCGTCGGCATGGCCACCAACATCGCCCCGCACAACCTCACCGAGGCGATTGAGGCCACCTGCTACCTGATCGACAACCCCGACGCCACCGTCGACGAGCTCATGCAGATCGTGCCCGGTCCGGACTTCCCCACCGGCGCCATCATCATGGGCAGCGCCGGCATTAAGCAGAGCTACGAGACCGGCCGCGGCTCCATTACCGTGCGTGCCAAGGCACACGTGGAGTCCACCAAGACCGGCCGCAGCCGCCTGGTCTTTACCGAGATTCCCTACATGGTCAACAAGGGCACCCTGCAGGAGAAGATCGCCCAGCTTGTCAACGACAAGCGCATCGAGGGTATCTCGGATATGCGCGATGAGTCCAACCAGAAGGGCATCCGTCTGGTTATCGAGCTCAAGAAGGGCGTCATTCCGCAGGTCGTGCTCAACAACCTGTATAAGTACACCTCGCTGCAGACGACCTTTGGCGCCAACAACTTGGCGCTCGTCAACGGCGTTCCCAAATGCCTGAGCCTGCGTGAGATGCTGCAGCACTACATCGACCACCAGGTCGACGTCGTCACTCGCCGCACCCGCTTCGACCTTAAGAAGGCCCAAGCCCGCGCGCATATCCTCGAGGGTTATCTTATGGCTCTCGACCATATCGACGAGGTCATTAGCATCATCCGCTCCTCGCAGACCGACTCCGAGGCCAGCAGCCGCTTGATCGAGCGCTTTGGCTTTACGCCCGAGCAGACCACGGCCATCCTCGAGATGAAGTTGCGCCGCCTGACCGGCCTGGAGCGCGACAAGATTCAGGAAGAGTTGGACGGCCTGCGCCGCGCCATCGCCTACTACGAGGACCTGCTGGCGCATGAGGAGAAGATCCTGGGCGTCATCAAGGAAGAGATGCGCGAGATCTCCAAGAAGTTCGGCGACAAGCGCCGCACCGAGATCAGCCAGGTTGAGAAGGACCTGGATGTCGAGGACCTCATCGCCGACGAGGATATGGTCGTGACCATCACCCACACCGGCTACGTTAAGCGTATCCCGGTGGCCGCCTACCGTGCCCAAAAGCGCGGTGGCAAGGGCGTGTCGGGCGTCAACCTCAAAGAGGACGACGTCATCGACGAGATGTTCATCGCGTCCACGCACGAGTACGTGTTGTTCTTCTCGAGCAAGGGCAAGGTCTATCGCCTGAAGGTGCACGAGCTGCCGGTGGGTACGCGCCAGGCGCGCGGTACCGCGATCGTCAACCTGCTGCCCTTCGAGGAGGGCGAGAAGATCGCGAGCGTCATCAGCTGCCGCGAGTTCCCAGCCGACGAGTACCTGATGTTTGCCACCAAGAGCGGCATGGTCAAGAAGACCGTGATGAGCGCATATGACCGCAGCCGTCGCGACGGCCTGATCGCTATCAACCTGCGTGACGACGACGCGCTGCTGAACGTGCGCCGCGTGCGCGAGGGCGACAAGATTATCCTGGCCACCACCGCGGGCAAGGCGATCATGTTCTCCGAGGAGCAGGTGCGCGCCACCGGCCGCGATACCAGCGGCGTTCGCGGTATTGGTATGAAGGACGGCGTGAGCGTTCTGGGCATGGAAGTCACTAACGGCAACGGCGATCTGTTCGTCATCACCGAGCGCGGCTACGGCAAGCGCACGCCGGTCGCGGACTACCCGGAGCAGAATCGCGGCGGCCAGGGCGTCTACACCATCCAAATGACCGAGCGTAAGGGTAACCTTGCGGCCATGAAGACGGTGGGCCCACAGCACGAGCTGTTCATCGTGACGGAGGGCGCGACGGTCATTCGCGTCAAGACCGACGAGATCAGCCAGACCGGCCGCGCCACCCAGGGCGTCAAGATGATGACCGTCGACGACAACGACCGCATCTGCGCCGTAGCCCGCATGACGGCCGCCAAAGAGAAGCCCGAGGGCGAAGGTACCGAGGCCGCAGCCGACACCGAAGAGGCCCCAGTCGACCTAGGCGACGGCAACGACATGTCAGAGGATCTCCTCGACGAGTAAGTAGTCCTCTCCGGTCAAAAACATCAGACCCCATATATCGGCGGTCGGCGCACCTGCGCGCCGACCGCTTTTTTGAAAACCTAGGGACCCGCG
>OLPI01000572.1_pt1 | contig 35435 bp, 32 predicted proteins | sample 1672361 | NCBI WGS metagenome assembly OLPI01 (sample SAMEA3136675, study PRJEB25190) | human gut metagenome
CATTTATATACGATAAATTTTTAGGGCACCGCCCTGCGAGGTGCACGACGAGCTCGATAAAATCTATCGTGTCTCAAAAAGCACAAAAACGCCCCTGATAACAGGAGCGTTTTGAATAAACAGATTATCTCTTTGAGAACTGGCTCGTTTGTGACCGCTGCCTGTGGCAGTTAAAGGGAACAACAAGAGCTTAGTAGCGGTCTAAAAATTTGAGTATCATTTATATACGATAAATTTTTAGGGCACCGCCCTGCGAGGTGCACGACGAGCTCAATAAAATCTACTCGCTACGAAACAGTCCACCGGACTGTTTCTCCCAAATTCGTTTCTCCTTCGTCGACGAATTTGGAGCCTCGTGTCTCAAAAAAGCACAAAAACGCCCCTGATAACAGGAGCGTTTTGGATAAACAGATTATCTCTTTGAGAACTGTGGTGCACGACGAGCTTTTTTGAGACCTGGTTTCTTTCTTTCCTTCATTCTTTGGTCACGAGTAAGGAATCCAGCCTTCTTAAGTGCAGGACGAAGTGATTCGTCATACTGAAGAAGAGCTCTTGCAATACCGTGACGGATTGCACCAGCCTGACCTGTTACGCCGCCGCCGTTTACTCTGCATACAACATCAAGCTTTTCGCCTGTTTCTGTAAGAGCAAGTGGCTGACGAACGATAAGCTTAAGTGTTTCAAGACCAAAGTAATCGTCAATATCTCTGTCGTTAATTGTGATTTTGCCGGTACCTGCGTATAAGCGTACACGAGCTACTGATTCTTTTCTTCTACCTGTTCCGTAGAAATATGGATTAGTTTCATACATAACTCAGATACCTCCTATTATAATTCATAAGCTACCGGCTTTTGAGCCTCGTGCTTATGTTCTGCGTTCTTATAAATATGGCATCTTGTAAGTTGCTTTCTGCCAAGTGTTGTATCAGGAATCATACCCTTTACAGCAAGTTGCATAGCGAAATCGCTCTTTTCTGCCATAAGTGTGCCATACTTAACTTCCTTAAGGTTACCGATATAACCTGTGTGGTGCTGATAAAGCTTTTTATTAAGCTTATCGCCTGTAAGAACTGCCTTGTCTGTGTTGATAATAATTACGAAGTCACCGCAATCTACATTTGGTGTGAAGATTGGCTTGTGCTTACCTCTGAGAATGTGTGCAGCTTTAGCCGCTACACGACCGAGGGACTGACCCTCAGCGTCGATAATATACCACTTGCGCTCGATGTTGGCCTTGTTTGCCATAAAAGTGGACATGGTGTTTTCCTCCAAATTTATTATAATGTATTTTGCTTTACTTTTTCGTGTTCCCTTGCTAAAATCGTAAGGAAACGCGCCAAACGCGCAAGGATATTTATAGCATAACGGCGCGGGGATGTCAACACTATTTTGATTTACGATAAAAACATCTCGTGTTTTCTCTCGTTTTCTCTCAATATCTTTCGTTTTCAAGCTTTGCAATTTCGCTTTTCGGAGGTGCTTTCTATGCAGCATATTCTGGGACTTGTCCGCCGGTGTGTGGAGGACTATCACATGATCGAGCCGGGCGACCGGATCGCCGTGGGCGTCAGCGGCGGAAAGGACAGCCTGCTGACACTGGTATCGCTGGCCCGGCTGCAAAAATTCTACCCCATCCCCTTCACGGTGGAGGCCATCACCATGGAGATGGGCATGCCGGGAATGGACTTCTCCGGCGTGGCGGCGCTGTGCGAAAAGCTGGAGGTGCCCTACACCCGCATTCAAGTGCCGGTGTACCAGATCATCTTCGAGGAGCGGAAGGAGAAGAACCCCTGCTCCCTGTGCGCCAAGCTGCGGCGGGGCAGCCTGAACACCGCCCTGACGGAGCGGGGCATCCGGAAGATCGCGCTGGGCCACCACTACGACGACGCGGTGGAGACGCTGCTGATGAATTTGCTGTTCGAGGGTCGCATCGGCTGCTTCCAGCCGGTGACGTTCCTGGACCGCACCGGCGTGACGCAGATTCGTCCGCTTCTGTACTGCCACGAGGACGATATCCGCCGTGTGGCGCTGCGGGAGGGTCTGCCCCTCGTTCACAACCCCTGCCCCATGGACGGCCACAGCCGCCGTCAGGAGGTGAAGGAGCTGATCGTCTCGCTGGAGGAGCGGTATCCCGATTTGAAGCAGAAGCTGTTCGGCAGTTTGCAAAGATATCCTCTGTACGGGTGGAATCTGGAACAGACGGAGAAGTAAACCGCTTGCGTGCGGGAAAAGCAAACATAGGAGGTATGACAGCGTGAAAAAGACAGTATTTGCCGTGATCGCCATTGTGTGCGTCTTAGCGGCGGCGTTTCTGATCGGAACGGGCTTGCAGAAACGGACGGACGTTCTCTTGCCCGACTATTCCGTCACGGAGGACGGAACGGCGATTCGCCTTGACGTACAGGTGGCGTCGTCCATGGGATATGTCCGGGGCTTCAAGAATGACGGCGGCGGTGTGAGACCCCATTACCTGAATTTCTATCGTACCTTCGGCGGCTTGAACAGCGCATGGGGCGCGGAAAGCTCATTTCTCCTCCCCGTCGAGCCGGAGGATACGGAGATCTATTTCAATCGCCCCGGCGGTGGGTATGAGCTTGTCTTGCAGAAGGACGGCACCGACGAATGGAGCAGACCCGCTGTGTAAAGGTTCGCCTGCCGCAAAAAGAAAAGCGGCAGGACGTGTATCCTGCCGTGAGATGGCGTATATGGCAATGCGTCGACCAAAGGCCCCCTTGTGTAAAGGGGGCTGTCACCGAAGGTGACTGGAGGATTGTCGGTTACCGGACAACCCCTCCGTCACGGCTTACGCCGTGACACCTCCCCTTACGCAGGGGAGGCTTCGGACGGTATCCCCGCCCAGTCGCTTATGTACCCAGCACCCACTTTACCAACAGCAGCAGACAGAACCCCGGCAGCCCCAGAATCGCCACGGTCAGGGCGTTGAACAGGTTCAAGCCCAGACTCAGCCCCGTGTAGGCGGTGGTGAGGTTCAGCGCCCACACCGCGCCGAACCCCAACGCCGTGTTGCCTGCCAGCCGCAGCGCCAGCTTCATCGGCGTTTTGAACAGCCGCCAGATGGCTACCAGCAGAAACAGCAGCACCAGCCCCAACGATACCTTTTCTACGACCGACATGGCTTCCCTCCCTTCACGGCGGACGCGGCCACGCAGGCCTCCTGCGCCGCCGGAACCGCGGCGCGCCGGTTCACCGGCATGCCGGAGCGCTCCTTGACGCACCGCAGCAGATAGTCATATTTCGCCTTCAGGGCGTTGATCTCGAAAATGCTGGCCTCTACCAGCTCCGGCTCACAGGCGTAGTTGAACCGTTCATAGGCCTCCTTCAGCTGCCGGTTGATCTGATCCAGCTCCTGCCGCAGCTCCTTGTCGGTGGGCCACAGGATATCCTTTTTCGTCTTTGCCATGATATGTCCTCCTCGTTTGAGGCGGGGCGGCCATGCTTCCCCTGCCTTATAGTGTACGAGTAGTTTGGACAAATATGCCACAGTTTAACCCACAAATTTGAAAGGAGCGCTGCCTATGACCCACGAGGACTATATGAATCAGGCGCTGACGCTGGCCCGGGAGGCCGCCGCTCACGGCGAGGTGCCGGTGGGCTGCGTCATCGTCCGGGACGGCAAAATCATCGGCCGGGGCCGCAACCGGCGGGAGGAAAAGCAGGCGGTATCCTCCCACGCGGAGATGGAGGCCATGGCGCAGGCCAACGAAGCACTGGGCTCGTGGCGGCTGGAGGACTGCGACCTGTATGTGACGTTGGAGCCGTGCCCCATGTGCGCCGGAGCCATCCTCAACGCGCGGGTGCGGCGGGTGTTCTACGGCGCGCGGGATCGGGCCATGGGCGCCTGCGGCGGCGTACTGAACCTGTTCATGGAGGATTTTCCCCATCATCCCCAGCTGGTAGGCGGCATTCTGGCGGAGGACTGCCAGACGGTGCTATCGGCGTTTTTCAAGGAACTGCGGAAATAGAAAAATACGAAATAGCGCAAATTTTGGGAACATTTCGGGAAAATTTTCCGTCTTATAATATAGATGCCCCACTATTTTCAGGAGGTACATCCCATGAAAAAGCTGATCTGTTTCCTTTTCGCTTTCCTTTTTCTGCTGAGCGCGGCGGGCTGTGGCGGAAAGCCCATCGACACCACATGGATGGAGGATCCCGACACTACCGTGAGCAGAGTCTCCAGCTCAGAGGCGCTTGATTCCGGCGCATTGAACGAGGATCGAATGACCATCAGCAGCGTTCTCCATTTTCCCATCTATAAATTTGACACGCTGGAGGAATTGACACAGTTCAAGGATTCTCTGGACTATCCGGAAATGCTCTCCTTCGCATATGACGAAGTCCCGCCTTTCAATGAGGTGACGGCAAAATATGACGAGGCGTTCTTCTCCGAAAACACCCTGCTGCTGGTGTATGTGGTAGCCAGCACCGGCACATACCGCTTCGCGGTGGACACCATCACCGGCGACGGCACGGGCCTGTGCGTCCACATTGCGGAAACGACCCACGCGGAAGTCGTAACAGACGATATGGCAGGATGGTTCATCACCGTGGCCGTCCCTGACAGCGCGGCGGCCACGTACACGGAATTTGACGCCGTTCTGGCCGAAGGCTCCGATTGCTGAATGAAATGACGAACACCCCGTCCACCCTCGCATGAGGATGAACGGGGTGTTCGTTGTGCAGAATTTGCGGCGGTGCAGCTGTCGGTTGCTTCGTAGGGGCCGATGCCCACATAGGCCCGCACAAATTACGATGGCAGTTGCGGTGGACGGCGGGGCGATGTGGGCATCGCCCCCTACGCTATTCTATCGTACCTGTTTGTAGGGCGGCATGACCACATGCCGCCGCGCTTTTGCGCGGTTATTTTTCGCCAGTATCAATAAAAACCATAAAGCCGAAGGCGAAACGCCTTCGGCTTATTATGGCAGGAAGATTGATGAAAAAAGTTTTTTGTCTCTTGCAAGTATTAAGATACCCGACGGTTGTTAAAAATCATCGTAAGGAACCATTACAAAAGTATTAAATATTTCCGCAACCCTTGTTACAACTGTGTTTTCCCCCGGTTTCGCACCGCCCTTTCCCTACACTGTCAGGTGGAAAGGAAGTGTAACCATGAGACAAACCATCGCGGCGGGACTCTTTTTGCTGATGCTGCTGTTTCTGCCTCCGTGGCTGCGGGCGGAGGAGCCCGCCCCACAGGAGGACACCTCGCCCCAGCCCATCCAAACCCAGCAGGCCGCACCGGAGGACGGCACCGGCTCCGACGCCGCCCACACCCTGCGTCTGTGGGACGGCAGCGCCGTGCAGACCCTGACGGCGGCGGAGTATCTGCCCGGCGTGGTGCGGGGTGAGATGCCCGCCACCTTTGAACTCGAAGCCCTGAAGGCCCAGGCGGTGGCGGAGCGCACCTATCTCTACTACCGCATGACCGGCGGCGAGAAGGCCGCCCACCCCGACGCCGACGTATGCACCGACTCCAACTGCTGCACCGCGTGGCTCAGCGAGGAGGACGCCAGAGCCAAATGGGGCGACAAATTCGACCAGTACGAGACCAAGGTACAGCAGGCGGTGGCGGAAACCGACGGGCAGGTGGTGCTGTACGACGGCGCGCCTATCATGGCGGTGTTCCACTCCTCCTCCGCCGGTTCCACCGCCGCCAGCGGCGACGTATGGACGGCGGAGCTGCCGTACCTTGTCAGTGTGAAAAGCCCGGAGGAAGCGGACAGCGTGCCCAACTACTACAGCGTCAACACCTTCACCGCCGAGGAGTTCCGCACCATCTTCTGCAAAGCCCACGCCGACGCCCGGCTGTCCGGCGACTGCAGCGGCTGGGTGAAGGATATCCTGCTGACCAACGCCGGACGGGTGGCCTCCGCCACAGTGGGCGGCGTGTCCGTCACCGGCAAGGAGCTGCGTAGCCTGTTCGGCCTGCGCAGCGCCGTCTTCACGGTGGAGACTGCCGGAGACACCATCACCTTCCACGTCACCGGCTACGGCCACGGAGTAGGCATGAGCCAGTACGGCGCCAACGAACTGGCAAAGGAGGGCAAAAGCTGGCAGGAGATCCTGCAATGGTACTACACCGGCGTGACGATCGGACTGTACAACGGATAAAAAGTGTGCTATATTAGTACCATCGAATGACAAGGGCAGACACGGTTTTGACGGGCAGAAATGCGCCCACACTGTGTCAATTCCCTTGACAATACGTCAAGTATTCCCTGCGGGCCTTTCCTTGTCTGGACACATTTCTGCTCCGGCAAAACTGCTTTGCACCTGTCAGCGATGTATTTTCGAGTGATTTTTGTCTTTTGAGATGCGGGCGGGCTGCGCCCGCCAAGGTGAAAAGGGCAAAAAGCGCCGGAAAGACACGCCCACAGGCGTGTTTGCCCTTGTTATTCGATGGTACTTTGTTTACAGAAAGTTCAGGAAAGACCCCACATCTTCGATATAATCAATAGAAAAGACACATTGGGAGGCTATCTATATGGCACGCAACATCCTTGTGGTGGAGGACGACCACAATATTTCCGACCTGATCCGCATGTATCTGGAAAAAGAGGGCTTCGAGGTGCGCATTGCCTACGACGGCGGCAAGGCCGTGGAGGAATACGACGCTAAGGCTCCGGACATGGTGCTGCTGGACATCATGTTGCCGGTGATGGACGGCTGGGCCGTGTGCGCCCACATCCGGGAAAAGGGCAAGACCCCCATCATCATGCTGACCGCCAAGGGCGACGTTACCGACCGGATCACCGGCCTTGAGATGGGCGCCGACGACTATCTGGTAAAGCCCTTTGAGATGAAGGAGCTGATGGCCCGCATCAACGCCGTGCTGCGCCGCAGCGAGATCCCCGATGATACCCGTAAGCGTCTGGTATACGACAGGCTGGTGATCGATCTGGACAGCTACGAGCTGGTGGTGGACGGCAAAAAGGTGGACACACCGCCCAAAGAGCTGGAGCTGCTCTACCATCTGGCCGTGACCCCCAACCGGGTGTACACCCGCAACCAGCTGCTGGACGAGGTGTGGGGCTTCGACTACTTCGGCGACAGCCGCACCGTGGACGTGCACATCAAGCGTCTGCGGGAAAAGGTGGAAAACGTCTCCGACCAGTGGGCGCTGAAAACCGTGTGGGGCGTAGGCTATAAGTTTGAAGTGAAGCAGCCGTCATGATCGAGCAGTTCAAACGGAGATTCAACAGTCTCTACTGGCATCAGTTTGCGCTGACCGCCGGTATGGTGCTGCTGACGCTGCTGCTGTTGGGCGTCAGCTTCTTTACCCTCAGCTACGGCACCACCACGGCGGACAAGCGGGGCGAGATGCGCACCCGCGCCGAGCTGATCGCCCAGGTGTCCGCCGACTACTTTGCCGCCGCCGGAGACGCCAGCATCGACGAGGGCACCGCATTGCGGAAGCTGGCGGACATGGCGTCCCGCATGACGGATGTGGACTTCCTCATCTGCTCGGCCCAGGGCAACGTGCTGCTGACCACCGACGAGGAGCTGGTGGGCCGCAGCATCACCATCCCCCAGGATATCGTGGACAACATTCTGGGGGAAAAGGCGCTGTATCAGGGCCGCAGCAACATCAACGGCACCTACAGCGTCAAGAAGTTCGCCGTGGCCGTTCCCGTTCTCAGCAGCGAAAGTCAGCTGGTGGGTATCGTGCTGGCAGTGATGGACGAGTCGGAGATCATGCAGGTGTGGCGTTCCTTCATCGGCATGTTCCTGATGACCTCCGCCATCATTCTGCTGATCTCGTTCCTTGCCAGCTCCGTCACCTCCATGCGGCAGATCAAGCCCATCACCGACATGGTGCAGGCCACCCGCGCCTATGCCGCCGGTGATTTCGACGTGCGCATCCCCGAGCTGGACCGCAGCGACGAGATCGGTGAGCTGGCCCAGTCCTTCAACGCCATGGCGGACTCGCTGGCGGAGACGGAGCGTCAGCGCCGGGACTTTATCGCCAATGTGTCCCACGAGCTGAAAACCCCCATGACCACCATCGCCGGCTACACCGACGGTATTCTGGACGGCACCATCCCTCCGGAGCGGGAGCGGCACTATCTGCAGATCATCTCTGACGAGAGCCGCCGCCTGAGCCGTCTGGTGCGCCGCATGCTGGATATCTCCCAGATCCAGTCCAAGGAGATGAAGAAGGAGGAGGACTTCGATATCTGCGAGGTCATGCGTATCGCCCTTCTCAGCATGGAGCAGAAGATCAACGACCGGGGACTGGACGTAGAGACCAACATTCCCGACGACCCCACCATGGTGCAGGGCGACCGGGATCTCATCACGCAGGTGATCTACAACCTGCTGGAAAACGCCGCCAAGTTCGCCACGCCCCATACCGCGCTGTATCTGGGGCTGGCCACCAACGACGAAAAGGCCATTATCTCCGTCCGCAACCACGGCGCCACCATCGCGCCGGAGGAGATCCCCCTGCTGTTCGAGCGCTTCCACAAATCTGACAAATCCCGCAGCGAGGACAAGGACGGCTACGGTCTGGGCCTGTACGTGGTGAAAACCATTCTGGCCCAGCACAAGGAGCATATCTCCGTCACCAGTGAAAACGGCCTGACCTCCTTTGACTTCACGCTGCAATTGACTTCACCCCACAACACCTGAAAGGGAACGGAATATGGATGAACTGAGAGATAGAAACGAACCACAAGAGGTGGTAGGCTGGTATACGCCCCGGCAGGGGAACGAGGTGGTGGATTACTACGTGCACCGCCAGCCGCTTCCGGAATGCGTCCGCCCCGCACCGCCCCAGCAGACCGTGCCCCAGAAGAAAAAGCGCCGCGGCCTGTGGATCTTTCTGGGCGTTATGGGCGCTCTGGCGGTGGTGCTGATCCTTGCCGCGCTGCTGGGCGGCGGGACGAACGGCCCCGTCTATGACGGTGACAGCAGCGCTGGCGACGGCAGCGACGACGCCAGCAGCATCACGGATATCTACGCCGACCACCACACCACCATTCCCAAAGTGGACGGCTACGACCCCACGCTGCGGATGGCGGTGCTGGACACCTTCGGCGACGAGCTGACGGCCACGGAGGTCTTTGCCAGGGTGAACCCCGCCGTGGTGATGGTGGTGGCCGATCAGGGGGATGACAGCGCCTCCGTGGGCACCGGTGTCATCATGACGGCTGACGGTTATGTGGTCACCAACGCCCACGTGATCTCCGGCGGCGCTTCCTGCTGGGTGGCGCTGGATACCGGCGACACCTATGACGCGCTGCTGGTGGGCTATGACGCGGACGAGGATATCGCCGTGCTGAAGCTGGTGGACGCGGAGGATCTGCCGGTAGCGGAGTTCGGCAACAGCGACCTGACCATGGTGGGCGAGCAGGTATACGCCATCGGCAACCCGCTGGGCATCGAGCTGCGCTGCACCCTGACGGACGGCATCATCTCCGCTGTTGACCGGGATGTGCAACTGGACGGCCGCACCCTGAATGTGATCCAGACCACCGCCGCGCTGAATAACGGCAACTCCGGCGGCCCACTCATCAGCCGCTTTGGACAGGTCATCGGCATCAACACCCTGAAAATGAGCGGCACCGGCGGCGCTGACGAAGCGTCGGTGGAGGGGCTGGGCTTCGCACTGCCCATTTCCCACGTGTGCTACGTGGTCAACGATATCATCGCCACCGGAAGGTTCCACGGCGTGCCCACGCTGGGGATCATGGTGGCCACCTATGAGAATGACGACGGCGGCACCTATGTACAGGTGGTAGACGTCACCGATGGTACGTCGGCGCAGGAGGCCGGCGTGCAGGAGGGCGACGTGATCGTGGCGGCGGACGGCCACAGCACGGCCACCACCGATGATCTGATGGCGGTGCGCCGCACCCACATTGCCGGCGAGACCATGACCCTGACCCTTTCCCGCGGCGGACAGACCATCAGCGTGGATGTCGTCCTGCGGGCAAGCAACGACTGATAAAAAAGCCTGAACCGTTACGGTTCAGGCTTTTTTATCAGCGTTATCACGCCCATCACCAGCAGATATACCCCGAACGGCCTGCGCAGCAGCTCCGTATCCATGGCAGTGGCGCACCACGCGCCCAGCGCCGCCGTCGCCACGCCCCACGGGATGGCCTGCCGCAGCGCCTGTTTGTCCAGCATCCCCGCTTTCCGGTGGAACAGCAGTCCCGCCCCGGCGGTGGGCAGAAAATACAGCAGATTGATGCCCTGGGCGGTGCGCTGATCCACCCCCAGAAACAGCGTCATCACCAGCAGAAGCAGCGTTCCGCCGCCCACACCCCAGGCCGACAGGATACCGGTGGCCGTCCCCACCGCCAGCGGCAGCACCCACTCCGTCACAGCAGATACCTCACGCCGCCGTACAGCAGGAACAGGGCGAAGATCTTCCGCAGCACCCCGGCGCTGACCTTGCGGAACAGTAGCCCGCCCAGCGCGCCGCCGATGCCGCCGCCTATCAGGTACGGCAGCGCCGCCAGCCAGTCAAAGCCGCCCCGCAGCACGTAAATAGCCGCCGACAGCACGCAGAAGGGCAATATCACCCCCACGCAAGTGGCCAGCGCCCGCTTCTGCTCCAAGCCGCACCAGCCCGTCAGCAGCGGCGCCATCACCATGCCGCCGCCACCGCCGAACAGTCCGTTCACCAGCCCCGCCGCCGCGCCGGAAACCCCCAGCTTCGCTTTTTGGTTCATGCGTTCCCACCTCCCGCTATGTAAGACCGCCGAAAGGCGGTCTTTTCGCGCACGACAGTGCGGCGTTACATCTTGCGGAAGCTCTGGCAGTCGGTGCACTGATCCATGGAGGGATTGGTCTCATGGGTGCCCACCTGAATGGAGTTCAGACCGCAGCGATCCACGTCCTTGCAGTGGTGGGCGCAGCTGGTCACGGTGCAGTTGATGGCGCTGTTGGGGGTGCACTGGCAGCCGTCGTTGGTGCAGCCGCACTTTTCGTAATTGCTCATTGTGGTTTCCTCCCGAATAAAAAAGTAAGGTCAGGCGCGGAAAGCGTGGCTTTCCGTTTGCCTGACCTTAGTGTGTCCGCCAGAATCGGGAATATGCAGTTGAAAATTTTTGAAATTGTAAGACTTTTCGCCAGTTTTTATATCCCCAGTATCGCCGACGCCAGCGCGAAATAGATCAGCAGGCTGGTGGCGTCCACGATGGTGGTGATAAACGGGCTGGCCATCACCGCCGGGTCAAGGCCGATCTTCTCCGCCAGCAGCGGCAGCGAGCAGCCCACGCACTTGGCGAAGATCACCACGAACATCACCGTCAGGCACACCACCAGGCACACCGCCATGGTGACCTCACTGTTGCCCAGCAGCGCCCTGTCCACCAGCTGCATCTTCACAAAGTTGGCGGCGGCCAGCGCCGCGCCGCACAGGAAGGCCACGCGGACCTCCTTCCACAGCACCGCCAGCACGTCAGAGAAGTCCACCTCGCCCAGACTCAGGGCGCGGATCACCGCCACCGACGCCTGCGTACCGGAGTTACCGCCGGTGCCCGACAGCATGGGGATATAGGCGTTCAGCACCAGACAGGCCGCCAGCGCGTTTTCGTAATGGTTCAAAATCATGCCGGTAAAGGTGGCCGACAGCATCAGGATCAGCAGCCACGGCATACGGGCCTTCCACGTGTCGAACACGCCGGCGCGGAGATAGGGCTTGTCGGAGGGCAGCATAGCGGCCATCTTCTCGAAGTCCTCGGTGGTCTCCTCCTCGATAACGTCCATAGCGTCGTCGACGGTGACGATACCCACCAGCCGCTTCTCCAGATCCACAATGGGCATGGCGAGGAAGTCGTACTTGCTCAGCGCCTGAGCCACGTCCTCCTTATCGTCGGTGGTCTTGGCCCACACCACGTCCGGATCCATGATATCCTCGATGAGATCGTCCTCGTCCGCCAGCAGCAGGTCGCGGACGGACAGCACGCCCAGCAGGCGGCGGGTAGGATCGGTGACGTACAGGATGTTGATGGTCTCCAGCTCGCCGCCGATGCGGCGGATGCGCTTGAAGGCGTCCGCCACCGTCATATCCTTCTTCAGGGACAGGAATTCCATGTTCATGATGGAACCGGCGCTGTCCTCCGGGTATTTCAGAATTTCATTGATAGACTTGCGCATCTCCGGCGTGGCCTTATCCAGAATGCGGATCACCACGCTGGCGGGCATCTCCTCCACGATGTCCACGGCGTCGTCCAGATACAGCTCGTCCAGCACTTCCTTCAGCTCGGTGTTGGAAAAGCCGTTGATGAGCATCTCCTGACTCTCGCTCTCCAGCTCCACGAATACCTCCGCCGCCGTCTCCTTGGGCAGCAGCCGGTACAGCAGCGGCATGACCTCAGGCCCGGCCTCTTCCAGGATCTGGGCGATATCCGCACTCTCCATGGGCAGGAACATGTCACGCAGGTCGGCATAGCGTTTCTCGTGGATCATCTCCCTGATCTCGTCCAGCAATGCATCCATTTTGTTTTCCAAATCGATCATGCCACGTTCCTCCTTTCCATGGTTCGTCCACCTTTCCGGGCACAAAAAAACACCCCAGCGCGGCAGGCGCTGCGGTGAAAGCGGGAAGCAAGCCTATGGGGGTGCTTCTTGCCCTACCGTTACAAGCTTTAGCATCGCCGGGCGGTGAAACTGCGTTAGATGATACCTTGGTTTCGATATCGCCTGTTCAAACCCTCTCGTGGTGTCTCCACCATTTCGCGGCAGCAGTCCATATCCCTGCGGTAGCCTTACCTACCGGTGAACATTCATCTTATGCTATAGTATGTCAAAATAAAGGGCTTGTCAAGAGCGATGGGTATCTTTTTTATCGCAGTCGAAAAAATGTTTTATAAATACGCCTTGTGTCGGAAAACGCAGTGTGGTATACTGTATAGTTGATAAAAACCGCACTCAACAAGGAAGGGGGGTCGCACCATGGGACTGCACGACGGACACCGCGCCAGGAAAAAGGAGCAGTTCCGCCGGCAGGGACTGGACGGCTTTGCCGACCACGAGGTGCTGGAGCTGCTGCTGTACTACGCCATCCCCCGGAAGGATACCAACGAGATCGCGCACCGGCTGCTGCAAAAATTCAGCTCGCTGCAAGGTGTGTTCAGCGCCCCGCTGGAGGAACTGGCCAAGGTGGACGGTGTGGGCGAGAGCGCGGCGCTGTTCCTGACGCTGCTGCCGCAGGTGCAGAAGCGGGCCATGCGCAGCGGTGGGAAGGAGCGGGTGCTGAACAGTGTGGACAAATGCGGCCGCTACTTTCTGGAGCTGCTGGGGCATGAGCGGCAGGAGCTGCTGTATCAGGCATGTCTGGATGGAAAGGGCAAGCTGCTGAGCTGCAAGAAGCTGTCTCAGGGCAGCGCCGACTGTACGGCACTTTCCGTGCGGCAGGTGGTGGAAAACGCCCTGCTGTCCGGTGCCAGCGCCGTGGTGCTGGCACACAACCACCCCAGCGGCGTGGCGCTGCCATCGGAAAGCGATCGGGCGGTGACGCTGTGGGTGCGCGACGCGCTGAAAACCATGGATATCCGATTGCTTGACCACATCATCGTGGCGGACAATGATTTTGTCAGTATGAACCAGAGTGGGTATTTACTTTAATTTTTGGGGGAGTTTCGTCCCCTCGGGGACGAGGTACTTTTGTCCGTGGCGACAAAAGTACCCAAAACCGCCACTTAAACCTGCGGTTTAAGAATCCGCGCACGCTATGCCTTTTACAGATATGATGCCTTATACCACGCGTTCACAGGACACCGCTGTTGTCGTTTCGTATGACGCATTGACTTCCGTTTTGCGCCGCTGCCGCTGGCGTTATCAATGGTAGAAATTGATGCGCTGTACGCGGCGGCCTGAGGGCAGGCCGCCCTACGAAACGGTTACGGTAGAATTGCGTAGGGTAGGGTGCCCTCACCCCACCGCACGGTGAATGCAAAAATGACTTTTCCGCACTGCATTAGCGGTAGCGGCGCTGGTGCAGAGACGATTCTTTTACGAATCGAAAAAGGCAATCCTCTGTGATCGTGCGGCAAACACTGACAATTTTGTACACATTATAGCGCGCCCGGAGGTGAAGGAACCGGAGGTTCCTTCCGGTGTTTTTGCCTACTTTTGTCACTGTTGACAAAAGTAGGTCGCTCCGGAGAGCGAAACACTCCAAAGGAGAACCCCTATGCCTCAATTCAAAGTCCATTCCGAATACTCCCCCGCGGGCGACCAGCCTCAGGCCATCGAAAGGCTGGCTCAGGGCGTGGATCTGGGCCTGCGGGAACAGGTGCTCAAGGGCGTCACCGGCTCCGGCAAGACCTACACCATGGCCAAGGTCATCGAGCAGGTGCAGCGCCCCACGCTGGTGCTGGCCCACAACAAGACGCTGGCCGCCCAGCTGTGCGAGGAGTTCCGGGAGTTCTTCCCGGAAAACGCCGTGGAGTACTTTGTCTCCTACTACGACTACTACCAGCCGGAGGCCTATATCCCCCACACCGACACCTATATTGAGAAGGACGCCTCCACCAACGAGGAGATCGACCGCCTGCGGCTCAGCGCCACCTGCGCCCTGCTGGAGCGGCGTGACGTGATCGTGGTGTCCTCCGTCAGCTGTATCTACGGTCTGGGCGAGCCGGACGACTTCGCCCGCATGATGATCTCCCTGCGCACCGGCATGACCATGGATCGGGACGAGCTGCTGCGCCGTCTGGTGGAGAACCGGTACGAGCGCAACGACGTGGCCTTCCAGCGCAACGTGTTCCGCGTCCGGGGCGACACGGTGGAGCTGTACCCCGCCTACTATAAAGACCGGGCCATCCGCGTGGAGTTCTTCGGTGATGAGATCGACCGCATCACCGAGTTCCACCCCGTCACCGGCGCTGCCATGAAGACCCTGAACCACGTGGCCATCTATCCCGCCAGCCACTACGTGACCCCCAAGGACAAGATGGACGCCGCCATGGCCCAGATCAAAAAGGAGCTGGCGGAGCGGCTGCAATTCTTCGAGGAAAACAACATGCTGGTGGAGGCCCAGCGTCTGCGCCAGCGGACGGAATACGACATGGAGATGATGACCGAGCTGGGCTACTGCTCCGGCATCGAGAACTACTCCCGCATCATCTCCCAGCGGCCCGCCGGGTCGCCGCCCATGACGCTGCTGGACTTCTTCCCCGACGACTTCCTGCTGTTCGTGGACGAGAGCCACGTAACGCTGCCCCAGGTACGTGCCATGTACAACGGCGACCGTGCCCGCAAGGAGAGTCTGGTGCGCTACGGCTTCCGCCTGCCCTGCGCTTTCGATAACCGCCCTCTGAAATTCGAGGAGTTCGAGGAGCGCTTCCATCAGGCCATCTACGTCTCCGCCACCCCCGGCGAGTACGAGCGGCAGCACGCCGACCAGGTGGTGGAGCAGGTGATCCGCCCCACGGGACTGTTAGACCCCCGCATCGAGCTGCGGCCCGTGGTAGGCCAGATCGACGACCTGTCCGCCGAGATCCGCGCCCGTGCGGAGCGGAACGAGCGTGTGCTGGTGACCACCCTCACCAAGCGGATGGCGGAGGATTTGACCGCCCACTTCCGTCAAAACGGCATCCGGGTGCGGTACATGCACTCCGACGTAGCGGCGCTGGAGCGGATGGAGATCATCCGCGACCTGCGACTGGGCGAGTTCGATGTGCTGGTGGGCATCAACCTGCTGCGTGAGGGCCTCGATCTGCCGGAGGTCAGTCTGGTAGCCATACTGGACGCGGACAAGGAGGGCTTTCTCCGCAGCGAGACCAGCCTGATCCAGACCATTGGCCGCGCCGCCCGCAACGCCGAGGGTCTGGTGATCCTCTACGCCGACACGGTGACGCCCTCCATGCGGGCCGCCATGGACGAGACGGAGCGCCGCCGGAAATTACAGGACGACTTCAACAAGGCCCACGGCATCACGCCCCGCACCATCCGCAAGAGCGTGCGGGAGATGGTGGAGATCAGCCACAGCGCCGAGGAGGCGTCCCAGCTCTCCAAGAAGAAGCTCAGCGACCGGGAGCGGGCCGAGACCATCGCCCGTCTGGAAAAGGAAATGAAGGCCGCCAGCAAAATGCTGGAATTCGAGTACGCCGCGCTGCTGCGTGACCAGATCATCCAACTGCGAGGCGGCAAATGACGCCCGGCCCGGAAGAATTCCGCCGGGACATCCGGGCGGCCAAGCGCTTCGGGCTGGCGCAGGGGCTGCTGCTCCTGCCGTCCCTGTTCAGCCTTATGCTGGCTATCGCCTTTGCCGTGGACGGCAGCTGGCGGGAAACCGCCATGGCAGTCGGTGTCTGTGTGCTTCTTGCCGGTGTGCTGGTCTGCCTTGAATGCAAGGAAAAACGTTTGCGCCGGGAGTCGACCCAATACTACACCTTCCCCCTTCCTCGGGCTTTCGACTACGAGACAGTCTGCACCGCCATAGAGACCGCGTCGGGCGTTCAATGGACGTACCTCTGCGATGAGACCGCCCGGATCTGCCGGATCGAGGGCGTGTTTTCGTGGCGGGTGGCGCTGCTGCATCAGCCGGAGTTCTCCGCGTCCGCCTGCAAGGCCCAGCGTGACCGGGCCAATCGGGCCGCCAACCGCGCCCATCCGTCAAAGCAGGAGGGCCTGCAGTGGGAGATCGCGTCCAGAGCCCGTATCAACCTTGTGGTGTGCGACGCCGTGAACGATGCGCTTTCCCGCTATATCGGTGCCCACGCTCAGCGCATGCTGTCGCGCAATGAGTGCATCATCAACATGGCGGTGGTGGGCGATCGCCTGCTGCTGCCGCCTGTCCGCGGCGCGGACGTGGATTTTCCTTCGCTGAACCGCTGTTCCCGCAGCGCCGATTTCATCTGGTCGCTGCTGTGCCAAGATTCACCTGAAACGAGAAACGAACCATGAAAAAGACCATCTCCTATCTGTACGTCATTCTGGGCGCGGCCTGCTGGGGTTTCATCGGCCTGTTTAACCGTATGCTGGGCGAGGCGGGCGTGTCCGTCTGGAACCGCGTGTTCATCCGTAACTTCATCAGCCTTGTGCTGCTGACGGTGGTGTTCGCCCTGTTCCACCGGCAGGTGTTCCGTATCAGGCTGAAGCATCTGCCCATCTTTCTGGCAGCGGGCCTGATCAGCGTGCTGTGTCTGGCCATCACCTACTTCAACTGCCAGATGCACTGCTCCCTGGCGGTGGCGGGTATCCTGCTGTATCTGGCCCCATCCTTCGTGGTGCTGATGAGCGCCTTGCTGTGGAAGGCGCCCCTGACAAAGCGGAAGCTGCTGGCGCTGGCGCTGTCCTTCGCGGGCTGTGCGCTGGTCAGCGGCATCGTGGGCGGCGACACCTCCGTGTCCGCCGTAGGCCTGCTGCTGGGCGTAGGCGCGGGCTTCTGCTACGCCACCTATACCATCTTCGCCCACTATGGCCTTGCCCATTACGACAGCTACACCATGATCTACTGGACGTTCCTGGTGGCGGGCATCGGCTCGCTGTTTTTCCTGAATCCCACGGAGCTGGCCGCCGCCATGCCCGACAGTCGCCTGTGGTTGGGTACGGCGGGTCTGGTGGTCATCGCCACGGTGCTGCCCTACACCTTCTACACCAAGGGCCTTGAAGGCGTGGAGAGCGGTAAGGCCTCCATCATCGCCAACGTAGAGCCGGTGGTGGCGGCGCTGACCGGCGTGGTGTTCTTCCACGAAACACTCAGTATCTGGACACTGCTGGGCGTTGCCTGCGTGCTGGGCGGCGTGATCCTGCTGGCAAAAGGAGACGACACATGCAAAGAATCCCATTCCTCAACGGCTTCCACCTGAAGCTCATTGCCATCTGCACCATGTTCATCGACCATCTGGGCTACACGCTGTTTCCCGGCGATTTGTGGCTGCGGTGCGTGGGACGGGTGGCCTTCCCCATCTTCTGCTTTCTGATCGCCGAGGGCTGCGTGTACACCCACGACCGGAGGAAGTATGCCCTGCGGCTGCTGGCGTTCGCCCTGCTGTCGGAGATCCCCTTTAACCTGATGAACAGCGGCGCGGTGTGGGACCGCTATCACCAGAACGTGCTGTGGACGCTGCTGACAGGAGCATTGGTGTGCTGGCTGCTGGACTGGGCGCTGAAAAACCGTAGGGCGTTGGCCTTTGTGCTGACGGCCTTGGTCATGGCAGCCGCCTTCTACCTGCCGGAGCGTCTCAACACCGACTATGGCGGCTGGGGCATGCTGCTGGTGGTCATGTTCTACGGTGTCCACCGCGCTCCCGGCGGAGCGGTCAGCAAGATGATCGCCCAGGCTTTGGGACTTGCGTTTTTCAGCATAGCCTCTATGGGCGGCTATGTGTCCATCGAGCTGTGGTCGCTGGTGGCACTGGTGCCCATCTGGCTCTATAACGGCCAGCGGGGCTTTTCCCCCAAGGCGGTGCAGTACGGCTTTTACGCCTTTTACCCCGTCCATATTCTCGTTTTGTCCCTGATCGCGATGTATCGATATTAACAATAACAAGGAGGCTGTCCCTATGGCAAAGAACAAGGAAGAAAAAACCAACGTCATGCGGACGCTGGAACAGAAGAAGATCCCCTACACCGCCTTTTCCTACGACCCCGACGGGCCCATCGACGGTGTGTCGGTGGCGGCGGAGACCGGGCTGGACGCCGCGAGCGTGTTCAAAACGCTGGTGACAAAGGGCGCCAGCGGGGCATACTATGTATTCGATATTCCCGTGGCGGAAAATCTGGATTTGAAGAAGGCTGCCAAGGCGGTGGGGGAGAAGTCCATCGCCATGCTGCCCCAGAAGGAGCTGCTGCCCCTGACGGGCTATGTCCACGGCGGCTGCTCCCCCGTGGGCATGAAGAAGCAGTTCCCCACCGTGTTTTACGAGACGGTGAACGATCTGGAGCTGGTGGCTGTTTCCGCCGGAAAGATCGGCCATCAGGTGCAGGTGAAGCCCGCCGACCTGCTGAATCTCCTCCGGGCGAAAACAGCGGATGTGATCGTATAGGAGAGTTTCGCGCTTCCGAGCGACGGAGAGTTTCGTGGCTCCGGCCACGAGGTACTTTTGCCGCTATTGGCAAAAGTAGGTCGCGCCGGAGCGCGAAATATTTCAAACACATATTGACATTAAAAAACGATTTTACTACACTTATCTGCAACAAATTGATGCAGAATCGAGGAATACCATGCAAAAGGAAATTTTCATCAAAGGCGCGCGGGAGAATAACCTGAAGAACATCGACGTGACCATCCCCCGCGATAAGCTGGTGGTGCTGACGGGCCTGTCCGGCAGCGGCAAAAGCTCTCTGGCCTTCGACACCATTTATGCTGAGGGCCAGCGCCGGTATGTGGAGAGCCTGTCCTCCTACGCCCGGATGTTTCTGGGCCAGATGGACAAGCCCGACGTGGACTATATCGACGGCCTGTCTCCCGCCATTTCCATCGACCAGAAAACCACCAGCAAGAACCCCCGCTCCACCGTGGGCACGGTGACGGAGATCTATGACTACCTGCGGCTTCTGTGGGCGCGGGTCGGCGTGCCACACTGTCCCAAGTGCGGCAAGGAGATCCGCCAGCAGACCATCGATCAGATCATCGACCAGATCATGGCGCTGCCGGAAGGCACCCGTATTCAGGTAATGTCCCCGGTGGTCCGTGGCCGCAAGGGTGAGCACACCAAGGTGCTGGAGGAGGCCCGGCGCGGCGGCTTTGTCCGCGCCCGCATCGACGGCGAAATGCACGAGCTGGATGAAGAGATCAAGCTGGTCAAGAACAACAAGCATCAGATCGACATTGTGGTGGATCGCCTGATCGTCCGCCCCGACATCGCCACCCGCCTGACCGACAGTGTGGAGACTGCCTCCAACCTGTCCGGCGGCCTTGTGACGGTGAATCTGCTGCGGGAGGGACAGGACTTGTCCTTCTCCCAGAACTACGCCTGCGAGGACTGCGGCGTGTCCATCGAGGATCTGGCGCCCCGCCTGTTCTCCTTCAACAGTCCTTTCGGCGCATGCCCCACCTGCACCGGCCTTGGCATGCAGCTGAAAGTCGACCCCACGCTGGTGATCCCTGACGAGAGCAAGTCCATTCTGGACGGCGCGGTGGTGGCCACCGGCTGGAACTCCATCCGCTCCGACGGCATCTCCCGCATGTACTTCGACGCCCTCAGCAAACGCTACAATTTTTCCCTCCGCACCCCCTACGCCCAGCTGTCCCGCGAGGTGAAGGATATCATCCTCTACGGCACCAAGGGCGAAAAGCTGACGCTGGAATACGACCAGCCCCGGGGCAAGGGAACGCTGCATCAGGCCTTCGAGGGCATCGCCAACAATCTGGAGCGCCGGTATGTGGAGACCCAGTCCGACGCCAGCAAGAAGGAGATCGAATCCTTCATGACCGCCTGCCCCTGTCCCACCTGTCAGGGCAGGCGGCTGCGGCCGGAGGCGCTGGCCGTCACTGTGGGCGGCCTGTCCATCCACGACGCCACCGCCATGCCGGTGGACGATGAGATCGCGTTTTTTGACAGCCTGACCCTGACGGGCAATCAGCAGATGATCGCCGCCCAGATTCTGAAGGAGATCGGCTCCCGGCTGCGGTTTTTGCAGTCGGTGGGACTCAGCTACCTGACCCTCAGCCGCTCCTCCGGCACCCTGTCCGGCGGCGAGAGCCAGCGTATCCGTCTGGCTACCCAGATCGGCAGCAGCCTCATGGGCGTGCTGTATATTCTGGACGAGCCCTCCATCGGCCTGCACCAGCGGGACAACGACAAGCTGCTGGATACCCTGCGGCGGCTCCGGGATCTGGGCAACACCCTCATCGTGGTGGAGCATGACGAGGACACCATGCGTGCCGCCGACTGGCTCATCGATATCGGCCCCGGCGCAGGCGCGCTGGGCGGACAGGTGGTGTCCGCCGGAACGCCGCAGCAGGTGATGGCCGACCCCAACAGCCTGACGGGCCAGTATCTCAGCGGCAAGAAGCGTATTGAGGTACCCGCCCACCGCCGCCCCGGCAACGGCAAATGGCTGACGGTGCGGGGCGCGAAAGAAAATAACCTGAAAAACATCGACGTGTCCGTGCCGCTGGGCACGCTGACCTGCGTCACCGGCGTGTCCGGCAGCGGCAAAAGCTCGCTGGTCAACGAGATCATCTTCAAGCGGCTGGGCGCTGACCTGAACCGCATGAAGGCCCACCCCGGCCGGCATGACGCCATCGAGGGCGAGGAGCATCTGGACAAGGTCATCAACATCGACCAGAGTCCCATCGGCCGCACGCCCCGCTCCAACCCCGCCACGTATACCAACCTGTTCAACGATATCCGCGACCTGTTCGCCTCGCTGCCTGACGCCAAGGCAAGGGGCTACGGCCCCGGCCGGTTCTCCTTCAACACCAAGGGCGGCCGGTGCGAGGCCTGCTGCGGCGACGGCGTATTGAAGATCGAAATGCACTTCCTGGCGGACGTGTACGTCCCTTGCGAGGTGTGCCACGGCAAGCGCTACAACCGGGAAACGCTGGAGGTGCGCTACAAGGGCAAGTCCATTGCCGACGTGCTGGAAATGACGGTGGACGAAGCGCTGCCCTTCTTCTCCGCCCTGCCCAAGATCGCCGCCCGGCTGCAAACCCTACAGGACGTGGGGCTGGGCTACGTGAAGCTGGGCCAGTCCTCCACCACCCTGTCCGGCGGCGAAGCCCAGCGTGTCAAGCTGGCCACGGAGCTTTCCAAGCGCTCCACCGGCCGCACCATCTATATTCTGGACGAGCCCACCACCGGCCTGCACGCCGACGACGTGAAGAAGCTGCTGGCGGTTTTGCAGCGGCTGGTGGAGGCGGGCAACACCGTACTGGTGATCGAGCACAATCTGGACGTGATCAAATGCGCCGACTATCTCATCGATCTGGGCCCGGAGGGCGGTATCGGCGGCGGCACGGTGGTGGCCACCGGAACGCCGGAGCAGGTGGCAGACACACCCGCCTCCTACACGGGCCAATATCTGAAAAAGCTGCTGGCGCGGTAAGTCACACCTCCGCACCTCCTCTGCATAGGATAGCTTGGGGGAGGGAGCGGCATGGAGCTTTTTCGGGACGGCGTGGCCGCGTTTCTGGAGGCCGTCGGCATCGCAGCGGTCTTATGGGTGCTTTTCGACTGGTTTATGTACCCCAAAAGGGCCGTTAATGTACCCGTTCAGGTGCCTTTATCCGGCGACGCGGAGGAGCTTGAGCCGCTTTTGCGGCGGCTGGCGGGATTAACCGTCGTCCTGCTGGACGAGGGACTTTCTGACGAGGGACGGCGCAAAGCGGAACAGGCCGCGCGGCGCGATCCCAACATTACACTGAAGAAACGGGGGGAGACCCATGGGGGAACGCAGTACCATTGAGGGCACCGTGGAAAACGTGGTGTTCCAGAACGAGGAAAACGGCTATACGGTGCTGAGCCTGCTGACCGATCAGGGCGAGGTGGTGACGGTGGTGGGCTGCATTCCCTTTGCCGCCGCCGGCGAAAGCATGACCGTTTCCGGCGTGTGGGTCAACCACCCCACCTACGGCGTGCAGATGACCGCCGAGCTGGTGGAGCGCCGCATGCCTCAGGACGAGGAGGGCATCATCTGCTATCTGGCCTCCGGCGTGCTGAAGGGCGTCGGCCCCGCCACCGCCACCCGATTGGTGGACAAGTTCGGCGCGGACACCCTGCGGGTCATTGAGGAGGAACCGGAAAAGCTGACCACCCTGAAGGGCATCACCTCCAAGAAGGCCATGGAGATCTCCGCCGCCTTCCGCAGCCTGACGGGCCTGCGGCGGGTGATGGAGTTTTTGAGCCGCTACGACCTGCCGGTGACGCTGGCCATGGGACTTCTGCGCGCCTATGGCGACGAGACGCTGGAAAAATTGAAGGACAACCCCTATCTCCTTACCGACGAGCGGTGCGGCGTGGACTTCTCCGCCGCCGACGAGATCGCGCTGGCCATGGGCTTTGACGGCGATTCGCCCTGCCGCACGGAGGCAGCGGTGCTGTATGAGCTGAACCACAACCTGTCCAACGGCCACGTGTTCCTACCCCGGCCCAAGCTGCTGGCGGCCACCATGGAGCTGATCGGCGTGGACGGCGAGGCGGTGGAAAAGGCGCTGGACGACCTGTGCGAGCGGGGCGCGATCGTGTGCCGCCCCATCGCCAACGTGCAGGGCTGCTACCTGCGGCGGATGTACGAGGCGGAGGTCTACGTGGCCAAACGGCTGGCCGCTGCCTGCGGCGACGACTGGGACTGCGGCAAAAACGTGGACAGGATCATCGACGATATCCAGAAGCAGCAGGGCGTGGCCTACGCGCCGGAGCAGCGCCGCGCCGTGGCGCTGGCGGCGGAGCGGGGCATCCTGCTGCTGACCGGCGGCCCCGGCACCGGCAAGACCACCTCCGTCCGGGGCATTGTGACGCTGTTCGAGCGAATGGGGCTGGACGTGCTGCTGCTGGCTCCTACAGGCCGCGCCGCCCAGCGAATGAGCCAGCTGTGCGGCCGCGACGCTCAGACGGTGCACCGGGCGCTGGGCATGAGCTGGAACGAACTGACCGGCGAGGTGACCTTCCGCAAAAACGAAAAAGAGCCGCTGGAGGCCGACGCCGTCATCGTGGACGAAATGAGCATGGTGGATCTGGAGCTGATGGCGTCGCTGCTGCGGGCCATGCGGCCCGGCTGCCGCCTTGTGATGGTGGGCGACCCGGATCAGCTGCCATCGGTAGGGGCGGGCAACGTGCTGGGCGACCTGCTGCGCAGCGGCGTGATCCCCGCCGTGTCCCTGACAGAGATCTTCCGTCAAGCGGAAAAGAGCGCCATTATTCGTAACGCCCACGCGGTGAATACCGGCCGTCCGCCGGAGCTGAAAAACACCCAGAACGACTTTTTCTTCCTGTGCCGCCGTGCCCCTGACCGGCTGGTGCAGACGGTGGTGGAGCTGTGCCGGCAGCGGCTGCCCAACAACATGGGCATCCCGGCGGAGCAGATCCAGGTGCTGTCCCCCACCCGCAAGGGCGTGTGCGGCACGGTCAACCTGAACCGCGCCTTACAGGCGGCGCTGAACCCGCCTGCCGCCGGAAAGCGGCAGAAGCTGTGGGGCGACATGGTGTTCCGGGAGGGCGACCGGGTGATGCAGACCCGCAACAACTACGACGTGGTGTGGGAGAAGGATGACGGCGCCATGGGTGCCGGGATCTTCAACGGCGACGTGGGGGTCATTCAGGAGATCGACCCCTCCGGCGAGCTGATTACCATTCAATTTGACGACCGCACCTGCGTGTACACCGCCGATTTGCTGAACCAGCTGGACATGGCCTACGCCATGACGGTACATAAGGCCCAAGGCAGCGAATACCGCTGCGTGGTGCTGGTGTCGGCGGCGGTGGCCCCGGCGCTGATGGTGCGGGGCGTGCTGTACACCGCTATTACACGGGCACGTGAGCTGCTGGTGCTGGTGGGCGACGACGTAGCGCCCGGCCAGATGGCGGCCAACGACAGGCAGCAGCGCCGCTACAGCGGCCTGCGGAGACGGCTGCGGGAGGAGGCAGCGAATCATGGGATGGAATGACGACCTGAACAAGATCAACAGCAGCTTGATGGATTTCTTCTTTCCCCGGAAATGTCCTTTCTGTGGAAAGACTACCGGCAAGCAGCTGCTGTGCGATACCTGCCGCGATACGTTGCCCCGGTGTGAGCGGGTGCGGTACGGGGCGGACTTTGGCCGCTGCGCCGCGTCGCTGTACTACGAAGGCGCTGTGCGTCAGGCTATTCTGGATTTCAAATTCAAGGGAAAGCTGGGGGCAATGGACTGCTTCGGCCGGATGATGGCCGAAACGGCGGCGGAGGTCTACAGCGGCGAATTTGACGCGGTGACATGGGTGCCGGTCAGCAAAAAGCGGTTGCGGAAGCGGGGGTTCGATCAGGCCCGGTTCCTGACCGGCAGCATGTGCGTGGACTGGCACGTGATGCCGCTGGAGACGCTGCGCAAGGTGTGGGACAACCCGCCCCAGTCCGGCATCGACGATCCGGCGGAGCGTCGGGCCAACGTGCTGGACGCCTACGAGGCGGTATCGCCGGAGCAGTTCGCCGGAAAGCGTTTGCTGCTGGTGGACGATATCTGCACCACCAGCGCTACACTGGGCGAGTGCGCCCGTGTCTTGAAGGCGGCCGGCGCGGCGGACGTGATGTGCCTGACATTGGCCATGGTGCGGGAGTAAAACGGTAGTTTTGGGGGTATAGTAAAGAAAAGGTATTTCGTGCTCCGGCGCGAGGTACTTTTGCCAACAACCTGTAGGGGTGGCAAGGGCCCATTGGTTCGTTACGGCTAGAATGGATGCACGGTACCCAAGGCCCCCCCTGTGAGGGGGCTGGCGAGCGCAAGCGAGACTGGGGGAGAGAATTTAAGATGGTGCGGTGCAAACCAAGATGGATACTACGGCGGCATAGCCGCCGAGATCGGAGGCTAAAAACATGCCACCGGCATGTTTTCTTAACGCCCCGACTCCCTCCGGCGCTTCGCGCCACCTCCCTCGCAGAGGGAGGCGACGGTCTACAGACGGCTTTCCGGGTGTGCGCCCGCTATTAGGCAACTCCTTCCGTCACGCTTTTAACAAATCTGTGAACATTTGCAACTTACTCTTGCAAAACGCAAAAGCTGTCAGTATAATACTTAATTGGATAAAATTCGGCTTATTGCCGCACAGGATAACAAATATAATAATGAGGTGCAGCTTATGTGTTCTTTGGCAAAAGATATCGGTATCGATCTGGGTACCGCTTCTGTTCTGGTATATATCAAGGGTAAGGGCGTTGTGCTCAACGAGCCGTCGGTGGTGGCCATCGACAAAAATACCGGCCGTCTGCTTAAGGTAGGCGCCGAGGCGCAGGCCATGCTGGGCCGTACCCCCGGCAACATTGTGGCCATCCGTCCTCTGCGTGAGGGCGTGATCTCCGACTACGACATGACTGAGCGGATGCTGAAGGAGTTCATCCACAAGGTCACCGGCGGCTTCCAGCTGTTCAAGCCCCGTGTCATCATCTGCGTGCCCTCCGGCATCACCGAGGTGGAGGAGCGCGCCGTGGTAGACGCGGGTATTCAGGCCGGTGCGCGCCGCGTGTATCTGATCGAGGAGCCTGTGGCCGCCGCTATCGGCGCGGGCATCGACATTGCCAAGCCCGACGGCCACATGGTGGTGGACATCGGCGGCGGCACCACCGATATCGCCGTTATTTCCCTCAGCGGCGTGGTGGAAAGCGCCTCCATCAAGGTGGCGGGCGACCAGTTCAACGAGGCTATCGTCAAGTATATGCGCCGCAAGCACAACGTGCTGGTGGGCGAGCGTACCGCCGAAATGATGAAGATGCGCATCGGCTGCGTGTTCCCCAAGGAGGAGGAGACCTCCATCGACGTGAAGGGCCGCTGCCTGCTGACGGGTCTGCCCAAGACGCTGACCGTCACCTCCACCGAAATGCTGGAGGCCTTTGAGGAGCCGGTGGAGCGCGTTCTGGAGGCCGTTCACGGCGTGCTGGAGCGCACCCCGCCCGAGCTGGTGGCGGATATCTCCGACAACGGCATCGTCATGACCGGCGGCGGCAGTCTGGTGGACGGCTTCGACAAGCTCATCACCGCCCGCACCGGCATCCACACCATGGTGGCGGACGACGCCATCTCCTGCGTGGCCGAGGGTACCGGCAAGAGCCTGGATTCCCTGAACTCCATGACCGACGGCACCGTGAACCTGAGCCGCCGCAAGCAGATGAACTAAGCACAATACAGAAGGCCGCCTAAAGGCGGCCTTTTTCTCAAGTTGCTCTTGCAACTTCCGCGAAAAAGCGCTACTATTACGATACACGAGAATGAGATAAGGAGGAACCACCATGAAGTTTTCCAGCAAGGTCTTGAAATGCGGCCTGTCCCCCATGCGGAAGTTCCACCCCTACGCGGTGGCGGCGGAGGCCAAGGGCAGGAAGATCTATCATCTGAACATCGGCCAGCCGGATATCGAGACGCCCAAGGCGTACTTCGATGCGGTGAAGCACTTTGACCTGCCGGTGTTGGCCTATGCCCCGTCCCCCGGTATCCCGGAGCTGATCGAGGCCATCCGCAAGTACTACGCCGATCTGGGTATGCACTTCGATGCCGGTGATATCCTCATCACCAACGGCGGCAGCGAGGCGCTGCAGATCACCATGAACTGCATCCTGGATGACGGCGATGAGATCCTCATCCCCGAGCCCTTCTACCCCAACTACAACACCATGGCCTACACCTGCGGCGCGAAGATCCACCCCATTCCCACCTCTCCCCACGACGGCTACCACTACGCCGACCGCGCCAAGGTCGAGGCGGAGATCAACGAGCACACCCGCGCCATCATGGTCACCAACCCCGGCAACCCCACCGGCGCCGTGCTGACGCCGGAGGAGATGCGTATGCTGGTGGACGTGGCCAAGGCCCACGACCTGTTCATCATCGGCGACGAGGCCTACCGCGAGTTCGTCTACGCCGGCGAGCCTCTGCAATCCATGGGCCAGTTCGAGGATGCGGCCGAGAACGTCATCGTCATCGACACCGTCTCCAAGCGGTTCTCCGCCTGCGGCGCCCGTATCGGCTGCATGATCTCCCGCAACAAGGAGCTGATGGCGCAGGCCATGAAGTACGCCCAGTGCCGTCTGTCCGTGCCCACACTGGACCAGGTGGCCGCTGCCGCGCTGTACACCGTCGGCCCCGACTACTTTGCCGCCGTCCGTGAGGAGTACAAGCGCCGCCGCGATACGGTGGTCAATAAGCTGCACGAGATACCCGGCGTGGTCTGCGAGTGCCCCCGCGGCGCCTTCTACATCATGGCCGCCCTGCCTGTGGACGATGCCGATGCCTTCCAGAAGTGGCTGCTGGAGGAGTTCGAGGACAACGGCGACACCGTGATGTTCGCCCCCGGCGAGCCCTTCTACGGTACCCCCGGCAAGGGTAAGAACGAGATCCGCATCGCCTATGTGCTGAAGCAGGCAGACCTGGAGCGCGCCATGGACCTGCTGGCCAAGGGTATCGCCGCCTACAACGCCCGGTAAACGGATACACGCAAAAAAGAAAGCCCTTTTGGGCTTTCTTTTTTTGCGTATCTTACCCCTTCAGCGCCATATCGCAGCGTGCGGGCAGGTCAAAGGCGGTGAAATAGGACTCCTCCAGCGGGATCCAGCGATCCCGGAACATTTGGAGCTTCTCCGGGCCGCTGCGGGCTTCAATGCGGCGGAGCTGCTCGGCAGCGTCCACGGTAAGGAATACCCGCAGATCATAGCTGTCCCACAGGGCCGGATGGCAGGCGTAGGCGCCCTCCACGATGGTCAGGCGCGCCGCCGGGACCGTCACCGGCTCGTCCAGCGCCTGCCGCGCACAGCGGAAGGGGTGGTAGGTGACTGCCTCACCGCGCAGTGCCGGCTGCAGCACTTCCGATAGAAAGCGCTCGTGGTCCACGTTTTCGCCCGGCTGTGCCAGCCGTGCAGCGGTGCGCTGCTCCGGGCGCAGAAAGAAGTCGTCCATGTGGAACACCCGGCAGGACAGCTGCGCCTGCAGCTGTGCCGCCAGCGTGCTTTTCCCGGCGCCGCAGCGGCCGTCGATGGCCGCGATGACCCGCGCCTGCCGGTCCAGCAGCGCCCGGATAACCGTCAGCAGGCGGTCGTAGTCAGCAGGGGTCATTTCGCCCTCCGGGCGGCGCGGCGCTGGATGAGCTTCACCAGCTCCACAACGGGTATGACCAGGAAGGCCAGAGCCAGGGCCACGCCGTACTCCGTCCAGCTGACGGGGGTGAAGCCGAAAGCGTTGGCGATGACGGGCACCTCCAGTACCAGTGTTGTCAGAGCCAGCGAGCCGACCATCGCGCCCCACAGTACCTTGTTGTGGCTGGGCAGCGAGAACACGCTCTTGCGCTGGGAGCGCATATTGAAGCTGTGGAAGATCTCACACATGCTCATGGTCAGGAAGGCCATGGTCATACCGTCGTCGGACACGCCCTTGGGCATCTCAAAATAGCCCACCTCCATGCAGTGTCCGATGATGTAGGAGGTCATGGTGATGATCGTGATCAGCACGCCCTGATACAGGATGTCAAAGCCCAGGCCACCGGCGAAGATGCCGTCCTTGCTGTCCCGGGGCGGGCGGGTCATGGTATCCGGCTCACCCTTCTCCAGACCAAGGGCCAGGGCGGGGAAGCAGTCGGTGATCAGGTTGATGAACAGCAGGTGCACCGGGTTCAGCAGTGTGAAGCCCAGCAGCGTGGCGAAGAACACGCCCAGCACCTCGCTCATGTTGCTGGCCAGCAGGAACTGGATGGCCTTGCGGATGTTGTCATAGATCCGGCGGCCTTCCTCCACGGCGGTGACGATGGTGGCGAAGTTGTCGTCGCTGAGCACCATGTCCGCCACGTTTTTCGTCACGTCCGTGCCGGTGATGCCCATGCCCACGCCGATATCCGCGGACTTGATGGAGGGCGCGTCGTTGACGCCGTCGCCGGTCATGGCGGTGATGGCGCCCTTGCGCCGCCAGGCGTTGACAATGCGGACCTTATGCTCCGGCTGCACCCGGGCATAGACGCTGTACTTCTCCACCGCCTTGTCCAGCTCCTCGTCGGTGAGGCTGTCCAGCGCGCTGCCGGTAACGGCCTGGCTGGCGTCGGTGATGATGCCCAGCTCCTTGCCGATGGCCACGGCGGTGTCCTTGTGGTCGCCGGTGATCATCACAGGGCGGATGCCCGCGGCGCGGCACTCGGCCACGGCGGCCTTGACCTCCGGGCGGATGGGGTCGATCATGCCCGCCAGACCGATGAAGCAGAGGTCCTGCTCCAGGTCCTCTGGCTCCTGCCGGTCGGGCAGTGCGTCGTACAGGCGCTCCGCCGCCGCAAGGACCCGCAGGGCCTTGTCGGCCATGGCCTTGTTCTCCGCCAGAATGGCGGTGCGCTTTTCCTCAGTCAGGGGCAGGATCTGCCCGCTTTCCGTATAGCTGGTGCACCGGCGCAGCACCTCGTCCGGCGCGCCCTTGGTGTACTGGATAAAGCCGTTGTCTGTGCGGTGGATGGTGGACATCATCTTCCGGCCGGAGTCAAAGGGGGCCTCGCCGCAGCGGGGCTGGCGGCTCTCCAGCACAGGCTTCTTCAGCCCCTGGGCAGCGGCAAAGTTCACCAGCGCCGCCTCCGTGGGCTCGCCGACGGCGCCGTTCTCCTCCAGCGCGGCGTCGTTGCACAGCGCCATGGCTGTGGCCAGCAGCTCCGTGGGGCCGGTGTGCTCCACCACGGTCATCTTGTTCTGTGTCAGGGTGCCGGTCTTGTCGGAGCAGATGACCTGGGTGCAGCCCAGCGTCTCCACCGCCGTCAGCCGCCGGATCACGGCGTGCTGCTTGCTCATGTTGGTCACGCCGATGCTCAGCACCACCGTCACCACCGTGGCCAGTCCCTCCGGGATGGCCGCCACCGCCAGGGAAACGGCCACCATAAACGTGCTCAGCACGGTATCCAGCGTGAACTCGCCGGCCACCACCAGGTCAAAGATAAAGATGAACACGCAGATGCCCAGCACCAGCTTGCTCATGGTCTTGCCCAGCTCGTTCAGCTTGCGCTGCAGGGGCGTCTGCTCCTGCTCCGTCTGGGCCAGCACACCGGCGATCTTGCCCATCTCCGTGTCCATGCCGGTGGCGGTGATGACCGCCTTGCCGCGGCCGTAGACCACGGTGCTGCCCATGTAGCACATATTCTTCCGGTCGCCCAGGGGCACGTTATCTCCGGTCAGCAGCCCCACCGCCTTGGTGACGGGGACGCTCTCGCCGGTCAGCGCCGCCTCCTCGATCTTCATGGAGGCGCTCTCCAGCAGCCGTCCGTCGGCGGGCACGGCGTCGCCGGCCTCCAGCAGCACCACGTCGCCGGGCACCAGCTGGCTGCTCTCAATGACCACCTGGTGGCCGTCCCGCAGCACCTTGCACTTGGCGGCGGTCATGGTCTGCAGGGCCTCGATGGCCGCCTCGGCCTTGCTCTCCTGCACCACGCCCAGCACCGCGTTCAGCAGCACCACCACCAGGATGATGAACACCTCGGTGAAGCTCTCGCCGCTGAGTGCGTTGGTCACGGCGGACACCGCCGCCGCTGCCATCAGGATCAGCAGCATGGGGTCCTTCAGCTGTGTCAGGAACCGCTGCAGCAGGGAGGGCTTCTCCGCTTCCTTCAGCTTATTGGGGCCGTGCTTGGCCAGACGTTCAGCCGCCTCCGCCTCTGTCAGACCGGTGGGACAGGAGCCCAGCTCCTCCAGCACCTCCTGCGGACTGCGGTTGTATTCCTTTTCCATCGTCTATTACTCCTTTATATCATGGTTTTATAATTTGAAGCAAAAAAGCAGAACAAAAAGCGAAACAGAAAATAAACCAAAGGACAACAAAAAACTCATGCACGGACAGGCTATGTCTGTGCATGAGTCTCATTCTTTCAGGACACATCGGGCGCTGCCGCGCCGGGATGACGGTGTGCCACGCCGCGCCAAAACCGGCGCTGCGGAATTACTCCCTCATTCATTATGGGGTATTTTACCCGCTTTTTTATCCGCTGTCAACCCCAAAAAGGGCGGTTTTTTACACCATTTCCGCGGCGCACAGACCATCGAAATACTTGTACAGCGGCATCAGTGTCCGGAAGCCCTCAATGATATCCTGTGCCAGTTCCTGCGAGAACATACGCTCGTCCGGCGCGGCGTCATGTTGCAAATTGATAGACTTCTTGTTGTACCACGCCGCCAGCAGGGGAGAGGGGGCAGTCTTTTTCCTGGCATATTCCGGGCCTGAAAGCGTGAATTGCGCCTGTTTATTGAACCTTTTGACCAGCTTTTCCAGCACCTCGGGATGCTCGTCGACGGCCTTGCGGTACGCCTCCATCAGCGCCGCCTTCGGCGCCCAGAAGCCCATGCCGTAGCTGTAATAGTCCGGCCCGATCTCAAAGTAAAACGTGGGCCGCCCCGTCCAGTCCTCGCCGCCGGCGCGGACGCAGAACCACAGGTGGTCCTTGTACGGTCCATTCCCGTGCAGCCGTCGGGCATCCCGATAGATGCGGGAGAGCTTCAGCAGAAACGGCTCCTTGGGGAATGCCGCGTGCAGGGCTTCATACACCTGCTCGCCCAGCGCACGGGTGGGGGCCAGGAGATGTGCCTCATAGTCCTGCTTATGCGCCAGAAACCAGGAGCGTTCGTTGTTGAACCGAATGCCCCACAGAAAGTCCAGTGTCTCCTGTGTATAGCCTTCAAAAGCCATGCTATGTACTCCTTTTAATTAAAGCGCTCACATGAATTTGCACAGCAGAACGGGCAGCAGCAGCGCCGGCGTCATGTTCAGGATACGCAGCTTGGTGACGCCCAGCACGTTCAGGGAGATGCCGATGATCATCAGTGACCCGGTGACAGAGATCTCGGTGATGACCGCGTCGGTCAGCACCCCTGTCAGCAGGGAGGCCAGCAGCGTCATCACACCTTCCACCGCCAGCACCGACAATCCGGAAAAGACGATGCCGATGCCCATGGAGCTGGCAAAGGCCACGGATCCGGCAAAGTCGATGACAGACTTGGCCAGCAGGATGCCGTGGTCGTTCTTCAGACCACTGTCCAGCGAACCCATCACCGCCATAGCGCCCACGGCGAACACCAGCGAGCCGCTGACGAAGCCGTCGGTGATGGGACCCATTTTCCCGAATTTCTTTTGCAGCCAGTCGCCCGCCCGGGTGACGCCGTCCTCAATGTGCAGCAGCTCGCCGATGACGGCGCCGATGACCAGCGACAGTATGGGGATGAGCTGGTTGCTGCTGCCGATGGCGCCGGAGATGCCGATGCCCATGGACACCAGCGCCGTAGCGCCAAGCACCGTCTGCCGCATTTTTTCCGGCATGAGCCTGCCGCCCAATGTGCCCAGAACGCCGCCGGCCGCAACAGCGGCGGCGTTGATCAATACACCGGTGAGTATCATGGTACAAGACCTCCGTCCTCAATAATATCCCGCACCACCGTGCCGCCCATCATCAGGCCGGCCACAGAGGGTACCCACGCCACGCTGGCGGGGACGCTGCGCCGTCCGGGTGACGGCGCTTCCAGCTGCTGTGTCTCGTGGGGCAGCTCCGGGCTGAACACCACCTTCAGGTGGTGGATCCCCCGGGCGTGCAGCTCCTTCCGCATGACCCGGGCCAGCGGGCAGCCGCTGGTCTTGGAGATATCCGTGACCCGCAGCAGCTCGGGCTCCAGCTTGTTGCCGGTGCCCAGGGCCGACAGGATGGGGATGCCCCGCAGGCGGGCCTGCTGGATCAGGTCCAGCTTGCAGCTGACCAAGTCGATGCAGTCCACGATATAGTCGAATTTCCGGGAGAAAAATTCCTCCCGATGGGCGGCGTCATAGGTGGCGCAGATCGGGTATACCACCGTGTCCGGGTCGATGTCCCGCACACGTGCCGCCGCGACCTCCGCCTTATACTGTCCCACGGTGGAGGTCAGCGCGCACAGCTGGCGGTTGATGTTGGACACGGATACCGTGTCCTGGTCCACCAGTGTCAACGTGCCAACGCCGCTGCGTGCCAGGCACTCAGCGGCGTAGCTGCCCACACCGCCCAGACCAAACACCGCCACATGGCTGCGGCGGAGTTTGTCCAAAGCGGGTGCGCCCAATATCATTTCTGTTCTGAGAAAGCGCTCGTTCATAGACTCGAAGAAGGGGCGGTCATCAGCCCACGTGCTTCATGCCGTTCTCCTGCACCACCTCGGCGCTGTCCAGCAGACCGTCCAGCCAGGCCTCGGTGTCGGTGTTGCGCAGAGCGTTCTCGGCCTGTACCTGCCAGTAGGGCACGTCGTCGCCCACAAAGTACATCACATGATAGCCCTTGTAGTTAGAACTCTCGCCGTATACGATGCCGGTGTCGCCGGACTGACGGCTCGCATCGAAGCACCAGTCGTTGAACTCGGTGACCATCTGGTTCTTGTAGATCTTGGTGTACAGACCGCCGTTGGTGTTGCTGCCGTCATCCGCACTGAGCTCGTTGGCCAGGGCCGCGAAGCTGTCCTCGGTGGCCTCGCCGGCCTTCCACTGGGCCAGCGCGTCCTCGGCTGCGGCCTTGGCCGCATCCTTAGCCGCCTGCAGGTCGGCCTCATAGGTCTCGGCCTCGCTGTCCAGTGCGCTCTCGTCTACCTTGAACAGGATGTGGCGCACGTCCTTGGTGGCGTATTCCTGACGGCCCACGCTGCGGAACACGACCACATAGCAGTTGGAATCGCTGGCCACAACGGCGCTGTCGCCGGCCTTGCGCGCACTGTCAAATACCCAGTTGGCCACGTCGCTGCCGTTGTTGCTGCCGGCATCGGTGCTGGTGTAGCTGGCGGACTCATAATCCTTGGCCACATCCTCCAGCGCCTCGCCGCCCTGCACGCGCGCCAGCACAGCGGCGGCATCGCTCTCGGCCTTGGCCTTGGCGGCGGCGTTCTCCTCGTCGGTGGGCTCCACGGTGTTGCCGTCATCGTCCTTGGTGCTGTCGGCGGTACCCTTGAAGTACAGGGACTCATAGCTGGCCACGTCAAAGCTGCTCTTGTTGCCCTGATAGTAGGTCTCCAGGTCGCTGACGGTGTAGGTCAGCTCCTCGGCGTAGTGGCTCTGGTAATGGGTGGCCACGTCCACCAGCTGCACCATCTCCTTGAAGGTATCCACGGTCATGTTCTTGCCGTAGATCAGCTTCAGATACGTCTTCGTGGAGTAGCCGTTCTGCTTGGCGGCGGCGTTGAGCTCCTCCATAGTGGCATCCAGCTCCTCCTGAGTGTGCTCATCGGCGCCCATGCCGTTGGCCTCAGCCTCCTGGGCGGTCAGCACGTACATGGCCAGCTGCTTCACCGCGGTGTCGCGGACATACTGCTCCCATGTGACATCACCCTCGTCCTCGATACCCAGCGCGGTCTTCATGGTGTCGCTCACCACCTGCTGGTCCAGGGATTTGGACGTATCGATGCCGTAAAAGCTGGCATAGCTGCTCTTCACCAGACTGCTCTTCACGTTGGCGTAGAAATACTCCACCTGCCCGGCGGTATATTTCTCACCGTTGATGGTCACGGCGGTGGCGCTGCGCTGCAGCACGCCGGAGTTATACACCAGCAGTACCGCGGCCACGATCACGAACACGCCGGCGATCACGCCGTACAGGATATTGTTCTTGCGTGCCTTGGCCTTCTCCTCCGCCTCGCGGATCTTCTTGGGGTCGGTGACGCCCTGGGCCGCCAGATCCTGCCGGATCTTCTTTTCTCTTGATGCGCTCATTGAAATTCATTCCTCTCGATTTTGGGCGCAATACGCCCTTGTTTGGTAACATACTCGGTCATTATATCGTATACCGCACCTTTTCGCAAGAGGGAAACGCCTGGAATTTGTGAACATTTTACCGCGCTCACTGAGCACAAGACCCCCATTCCGTTTCGGAATGGGG
>OLPI01000586.1_pt1 | contig 35193 bp, 32 predicted proteins | sample 1672361 | NCBI WGS metagenome assembly OLPI01 (sample SAMEA3136675, study PRJEB25190) | human gut metagenome
TCTTCTCGGCCAGGTCGTTCGGGTCGATGTTGGAGATGTAGCGGGCGGAGATGCCGGCGTCGGCGTACGGCTTCAGAGCCTCGTACACCATGACGGGACCCAGGTCGGAACCACCGATGCCGATGTTGACCACGGTCTCGATCTTCTTGCCGGTCACGCCGGTCCACTCGCCGGAGCGGACCTTGTCGGCGAACGCGTAGATGCGGTCGAGCACCTCACGCACGTCCTTGACGGTGTCCTGGCCGTCGACGATGTACTTGCCCTCGTCCTCGACCGGGCGGCGCAGCGCGGTGTGCAGCACGGCGCGGTCCTCGGTGTTGTTGATGTGCACGCCGGTGTACATGGCCTTGGTGCGCTCGTCGAGCTTGACGGCCTTGGCCAGGTCGGCGAACAGCTGCAGGGTCTCCGGCTTGATCAGGTTCTTGGACAGATCGAAGTGCAGGTCGCCTGCATCGAAGCTCAGCTTCTCGACGCGCTCGGCGTCATCGGCGAACCACTGCTTGAGGCTGATGCCCTCGGACTGCAGCTCGTCGTAGTGCTTCTGCAGCGCGGCCCACTCCGGGGTCTTGGTGGCGTCAACGGGAGGATTGATGGCCATGTTGATAGGTCCTTTCATCATCACTGTGAAGCGGAACGTGACGGTGGAATCTCGTTCGATTTTCCACGGCACGAGCCGTTTTCTTCACCTCACAAGATACTCACAAAAGCCGACAGAACAACACAAAAATGTTTCCCGAGTTAACACATTCGGTCGGAAGCGCGATATACCGCGGTTCCGACCACTTTTCAGCGGCGACATGCCAGATAAACGACGATTACTGAAATCGTATGCAACGTTCAGCGGGAAAGCTTCAACGCACGTGAAAACGGCTGTCGTATGCAACGATCGCATTACGATTACGTACGCAACTTACGCACGACCACGCACGCGGCTTACGCAAGTCAGGCGATGGCGGCGAGCAGGAAGTGCGCGCCGGTCATCATGACCAGGCCGATGATCGCGGACACGGACAGCGAGAAGCCGGCGAGTTTCGCATTGCCGAGCACTTCGTCGGTGAACAGGGTGGAGAACACGGCGATTGGCGCGAGGCAGCACATCACCACGGCTTCGCGCACATTGGCGCCGAACGGCAGCACGAACCATGCGCAGACGGCGAACAGCAGGCCGAATGGCAGTCGCAGTTCGATGATCTTCAGCAGCTTCATCACATCGTCACGGCCGGCGGGCAGGTCCATCAGCATGCCGACCATCAGCATGGCGACGAACGAGTTGGCGTTGGCGAGCGGCTCAACGAACGTGGCCACGACGGCGGGGATCTTCACATTGGCAAGCATGAGCACGATCATGACCAGGTAGGTGTCGAACGGGATGGAGCCGAAGAAGCCTTTCGCCACGTTGCGTAGCAGCGCGTGGCGGGCGAGCCTGCGGGCGTCCTTGTCCTTGGGCTTCACGTACGGCAGCACCGGAGCGTTCCCCTGGTACTGCTCGCCCAGCGTCTTGCCTGGCTGGATGTGCAGGAGGGTCTGCGTCATGACGTTCGTGCCGGCCGCCACCATCACGCAGTTGCCGATGTCGAACATGGCCGCTGGCACGATCGCCGCGGTGCCGAGAAACGCCTGTACCACGGGGAAGCAGAAGCAGCCGATGTTGAAGCCGGAACCGTTGAGCATGGTGAACGCGCGATCCTGCACAGGCGTGTAACGTGTGGTGAGGAAGATGAGCACGGGCGGGATGAACGCGACCACGAAGCCGAAGACGGAGATCCACAGCATGCTGGAATCATGCGGGTTCGTGGCGAACGAGTAGATGATGGCGCAGGGCAGAACCAGGTTGAACAGGGCGACCTGCATGATGCGGTAGTCGCGGTTTTTGAATTTGCCGGCGCGTTTGAACAGGTAGCCGGTGAGGATGATGGCCAGCAGCGCGATTGGCTGAATCAACGTGGACATGTGCGCGAGATGGGACTTGAACCCACACGTCAAAGACACAGGAACCTAAATCCTGCGCGTCTACCAATTCCGCCACTCGCGCAATCACCATCCGCGCACGGCGAAAACCGATACGCACGGATGCACATATGCAAAACCCTAGATGCTCGGAAAACCTCCGAACATCTAGGGCAGTGGAGCCACTTGACAGAATCGAACTGTCGACCTGCTCATTACGAGTGAGCCGCTCTACCGACTGAGCTAAAGTGGCGCAATGCCCGGTAAGCATACGCTAGCCGCGCACAAGAAACAAAGCATAGCGGAAAAACCGGACGAGCACAAATCGCACGCACGCCATCCAGTGTCGTGCGCCACGGCAAGCGCCCGTCGCGGCCGTCATCCGATGTTATTTGACCAGCGCTTCGATCGATGCGACCAGCGAGCGCAGCGCCTTGCCTCGATGGGAGACCGCGTTCTTCTCGGCCGGCTCCATTTCGGCGGACGTGAGCTTTTCGCCGGCGTCGACCGCACGCTGCGGCTGATCGTTCGGCACAAACAGCGGATCGTAGCCGAAACCGTTGGCGCCGCGCGGGGCACGCAGCAGCACGCCCGGCATTTCGCCGACTTCGACGGTTTCGCTGGCGATCGTGTACGGCTTATCATCATCCGCACCGTCCGTCTTGCGCTCTCCCGGCACGACCAGCGCGGCGGCGCAGCGGAACCGTGCGGTGCGCTTGCTGTCGGGGATGTCGGCCAGCTGCTTGAGCAGTAGCGCGTTGTTGGCCTTGTCGTTGCCGTGCTCGCCGGCCCAGCGTGCGGACAGGATGCCCGGCGCGTTGCCCATGACGTCCACGATCAGGCCGGAATCGTCCGCGACTGCCGGGCAGCTGGTGCGTTCGGCCACGTCGCGTGCCTTGATGAGCGCGTTCTCCTGGAAGGTCACGCCGTCCTCGACCGGATCGGGCAATCCTAAGGAGCTTGCGGAGACGAGCTCGATGTCGGCGGCGTCCGCGCCGAGACGTTCCTCGAGAATGCGGCGGATTTCCGCCAGTTTGCCTTCGTTATGCGTGGCGACGATGATCTTCATGCCTTACGGTTCCTTCCGTCGTTTTCCTACTTATATCTGTTTGCGTTGTTCCATGCGCGCCGAGTCGCCGGCATCGGACCGTCAACGTCCTACATTCAGCGCATGCCGTGCCGTCGATCGGCTCAGTCGAGCGCGAGCGCGGCGCGTTGGGCGGCCTGCAGCTCCCTGTTGCCTTTTTCGGCGAGGTCGAGCAGGGTGTTGAGTTCGGCGCGGTTGAACGGACGATGCTCGGCGGTGCCCTGGATCTCGATGAAATCGCCGGAACCGGTCATGGCCACGTTCATGTCGGTCATGGCCTGGCTGTCTTCGATGTACGGCAGGTCCAGCATCGGCTTGCCGTTGATCACGCCGACGGAGACGGCGGAGACCCAGTCCTTGAGCACGCGGTCGGCGGACTTGACGTGCTTGTGTTCCTCGGCCCAATGCATCGCGTCGACGAGCGCCACGTACGCGCCGGTGATCGAAGCAGTGCGGGTGCCGCCGTCGGCCTGCAGCACGTCGCAGTCGATCTGCACCTGGTTTTCGCCGAGTGCCTTCATATCGACGACGCCACGCAGGCAGCGGCCGATCAGACGGCTGATCTCGTGCGTACGGCCGCCGATCTTGCCGCGCACGGACTCGCGGTCGGTGCGGTCGGCGGTGGCGCGCGGCAGCATCGCGTATTCCGCGGTGACCCAGCCCAGGCCGGAGTCCTTGCGCCAGCGCGGCACGCCGGCGGTGAACGTGGCGGTGCACATCACGCGCGTGTTGCCGCATTCGATGAGCACGGAGCCTTCCGGAACGTCCGTGAAATGGCGGGTGATGCGCACCGGGCGCAGTTCGTCGACCTTGCGTCCGTCCGCACGCACCACGGTCCGGTCGCCCAACATATCCTTAATCGCTACCATTGCTGTTCTGCACTTCGCTTTCCGCTGATTTCGGCTTTTGCCGCCGTCCGATTACTCGTCTTTTCAGCATTCGACCCTATCACCAGCCAAGCACGCCGCGCCTCGAGACCCCTCCTGCACGTATGATGGGATGCAACCAAAGATTGGCCACCGTGGGCCCTACACTTATGGTCAGTTTCACCAAAAGTCAAGAAAGGCTTTGGAAATGCTCGATTATTCACCCGCACTCATGACCGACATGTACGAATACACCATGCTTGACGCTTGCCTGAAGGACGGCACCGCCAACCGCAAGTGCGTATTCGAGATCTTCACCCGGCATCTGCCGTTGGGCCGCCACTACGGCGTGGCCGCCGGACAGGGACGCATCCTCGACGCGCTCGAGAAGTTCCACCTCGACGACAACGACCTGAAATTCCTCTCCGACCGCAAGGTGGTCAGCCCGGAAACCATCAAATGGCTGGAGAACTTCCACTTCTCCGGCTCCATCAAGGGCTACCGCGAAGGCGAGATGTTCTTCCCGAACTCGCCGATCCTGCAGGTTGAAGGCACGTTCGGCGAATGCACGCTGCTGGAAACGCTGCTGCTGAGCATTCTGAATTACGATTCCGCCGTCGCCTCCGCCGCATCCCGCATGGCCACCGCCGCGAAGGACCGTCCGTGCATGGATATGGGCGGACGACGCACGAACGAATGGGCCGCGGTCGCCGCCGCACGCGCTGCCGTGGTGGGCGGATTCAAGGGCACCGCCAACCTGCTGGCCGCGCAAATGTACGGTCTGAAGGCCATCGGCACCGCCGCGCACTGCTTCACCCTGGTGCATGACGACGAGAAAAGCGCCTTCGAATCGCAGATCGCGGCGCTCGGCAAGAACACCACGCTGCTGGTCGACACCTACAACATCGAAGAAGCCGTGAAAACCGCCGTCGAAGTGGCCGGACCGGAACTGGGCGGCGTGCGCATCGATTCGGGCGACCTCGCGTCCCTCGCGCAGCGCGTGCGCAACCAGCTGGACGCGCTCGGCGCCACCAACACGAAGATCACCGTCACCAACGACCTCGATGAATACGCGCTGGCCGCACTGCAGACCGCACCGGTCGACTCCTACGGCGTGGGCACCATGCTCGTCACCGGCTCGGGCGCCCCGACCTGCGCGATGGTCTACAAGCTCACCGAACGCGAGAACTCCGCCGGCGAAATGCAGCCGGTCGCCAAGAAGTCGAAGGACAAGGCCACCGTTCCGGGCCGCAAGCTCGCCTTCCGCTCCTACGAATACTCGCTGGCCGACTGCGAACACGTCATCTCCGGCTCCGAAGACAAGCTCGCCGCATACCAGCCGGAAGACGGCTGGAAGGACCTGCTCGTCGACTACGTCACCAATGGCGAGAACCACAGCGAATACCAGGGCCACGACGCGATCGTCAACGCGCAAAACTACCGCGCGCAGGCGCTCGCCGAACTGCCGATCGGCGCGCAGAGCCTGATGAAGGGCGATCCGGTCATCCCGACCGAAGTCACCGTGCTGTGACGTCCGTCATGGCGTGAACCGCCCTGTACGGAGCAAACGACATAACAAAAACCGACGCCCGGTGAATCACCGGGCGTCGGTTTTTGCATAACATACGACGTTGCGCCGCACTCGGTCGCCGCACCCAGCCGCCATATTCAATCGCCACGTTCAGCCACCGCAACCGGCGGCATGAATCGTCAACATGGTCGAACGGCAATCAGAACGAGCTGTTCATCATCTCGTCATAGATGCGCTTGCAATCCGGGCACACCGGGTAATGCGTGGGGTCACGCTTCGGCACCCACACCTTGCCGCACAACGCCACAACCGGACGACCCGTCATCTTCGATTCGGCGATACGGTCACGCGACACATAATGCGCGAAACGGTCGGCATCGCCATTGCCACCGTCATCAAGCTTCGTTTCCTCTTCAGGACGTTCCAGAACGGCGGTACCGGTACCCGCATCCGGGTTGGACAGCGGCGAAACCGGATCGTCGGATCCGAACAGGCCATCGAAAATCGCAAATGCCATAATTAAGACTCCTCACACAAGCCGCGATCGCGGCCCCACTGCCTTCCATCATAGCCGAGCCGCATTGCGCCACCACCCGTGCGCACGAACCGCGCCAACACGGGCATACGCCGATGTTGCGCACGTTCTCAACCAATCGCGGTACGCTTAAGGTTATGACAATTGCAGTTTGCCCCGGGTCGTACGACCCAGTGACCGCCGGCCACCTGGACGTCATCGAGCGTTGCGCGCGCTTTTTCGACGAAGTGCATGTGGTGGTGGCCGTGAACGCGGCGAAGACGCCGATGTTCTCCGAAGAAACCCGTGTTGAGATCATCCGGCAGGCGCTCGCCAAACGCGGTTGCACCAATGTGAAGGTGGCGTCGACCACCGGCCTGATCACCGACTATTGCACGAAAATCGGTGCGACGGTCATCGTCAAAGGACTTCGGCAGAACGGCGATTACGAGGCTGAGCTGGGCATGGCACTGGTCAACCGCAAACTCGCCGGAGTGGAAACGCTGTTTCTGCCTGCGGCCCCGGACCTGGAGCACATCTCCAGCTCCATCGTCAAGGACGTGGCACGGCACGGAGGCGATGTGACGGGCATGGTGCCCGATTGCGTGATTCCGCTGCTTGGCGAGGCGCTCAAGAATGAAAAGAGAGCATGATGAGTGAAGAGACCAACGATTTCAAGCCGCTTGCTGACGCCGATGACGCCACGTCGCAGCAGCCGGTCGCGGCGGCGGCCGATTATCCGGCTACCGGCGCTGTTGCCGGTACCGCAGCGACCAACAACTCCGCAACCGGCAATGCCGCCGATCGTGCTACGGATGAGCCGGCAAAGCCCGCGAAATCGTCGAAACCGTCGATTTCCATGTCGGACCTGCCCGACCTTCGTGCCACGTTCGATCCCGATGCGCCACTCGACGACAGTTCGGATCGCAGCCGCGACGAATTCACCACCGTCTACGACATCATCGACAGCATCGAAGAGGAATTGGACGAGGCCAAGCCGATTCTGTTCGCGCCGAGCTCGGTGCGCGTGGACCGCGAATCGTTCACCGGCAAGCTCGACAAACTCAAGAAGATGCTGCCAGTGCAGCTGGAACGCGCCTCCGCGCTGATGCGCGAATCGGAACGCCGTCTGGAAAGCGCGCAAACGCAAGCCAACGTGATCATCGCATCCGCGCAGTCGCGTGCCGCCGACACCGTACGCGAAGCCAACGAGCAGGCGCAGTTCCTTGCCGGGCAGGAGAACGTGACGGAACTCGCCAGGCAGAAGGCGCGCGGCATTCTCGACCAGGCGCAAGCCAAGGCCGACAAGCTCACGCAGAACGCCGACAAATACTGCATCACCATGATGGAATCGTTGCAACAGCAGGTCGACAAGATCGGCACCGGCGTGCAGGCGGGCCTGAACGTGCTGTACGATCGCCAACGCGAAGCCGGCGCGCATCTGGACCATCTCGATGCGGACGATTATCCGGAAAACTGAGCAAGACGCGTAACACGCGTGGAACGCATAGCAAAACGCATAGCAAGAAAGCGATGAAAGACTGAACTATGGCACGTACTGAAGATTCCCCATGGGCCGTTTCCGTGGCGCAGGTGGCCTCGCGTCCGGGGCAAAGCAAGGAGATCGACGCCACTTTCCCCGCGCCGAGCGGCATCGGCGATGAGATCGTGGGCGTGGACGAAGGCGCGGATGTGAGCGTGGTCGGCTCGTTCGATTCGATCGTCGACGGTCTGATTCTGAACGCGCGTATCAGCGCTCCCGTGCATGCCGAATGCACGCGCTGCCTGAAGCCGATCCAGCGCGATTGGACGGTGAACGTCACCTCCTTCTTCCCGTATGAGGACAAGTCCGCCGCCGGCAAGGGCGGAAAGGCCGGCAAGAACGGCAAGGAAGAGGAAGTGGACATCATCGCCGGCGAGGACGAGGCGGAAGACACGTACCCGCTGCTCGACGGCGGCGCATGGGCCGACCTCGAGGCGCTGCTGCGCGACACGCTGGTCGAGGAACTGCCGCTGCAGCCGTTGTGCAAGCCGGATTGCAAGGGCCTGTGCTCGCAGTGCGGCATCGACCTCAACGAGAACCCCGACCATCAGCATGACATGACCGACATTCGTTTCGCCGCGCTGGAAGGGCTGAAAGCCAAGCTGGAAGGCAAGGAATAAGCCGTTCGGATGGGATGGTCCATCGTTTGTACGGAGCTCACGTTAAGATACTGAACGCTTAAGCTCAATCGTTCGAACGAAATAGAGGAAACACAATGGCACTGCCTAAGTACAAGACCTCGCGCGCGAATACCCATTCTCGCCGCGCAAACTGGAAGGCCAAGGCCGCCCAGACCGTTACCTGCCCGAACTGCGGCGCTCCGACGCTGCCGCACATGGCATGCCCGAGCTGCGGTTCCTTCCGCGGCCGCGTGTACCGCGAGGCTGTCCGCTCCATCCACACCAAGTGAGTGGTTGCCGGATAACGGTATAAAGCATCGAAACCCTGCCATCGACGGGTGGCAGGGTTTCTTTTATTATTATCAAGTGATACGGCGATTGCATTGCGATTTATTTCCTCATGCAATCGGCGTACAGCACACGTTGCTTGCGTAGCAAAACCGCCAGATCAGCTGGCGTCTTGCCATGTGCGCAACGGCCACAACCACAGACCGCGGCAGGCTCGGCCCGCCGCATGAACGGTAAGGAACATCCATGGCCAAAGAGACCAATCAGGACAACGCGCAGGACAACACCCAAACCGAAAACGGCAACAATACCAACGCCGGCCGCATCGGCACCTCCATCACCCCCGAAGGCGAGATGACCGCCAATGTGTTGCTCGAGGCGCTCGGCACCACAATCGAACCGGACCTGCTCGTCGAAGCGCTCACCCACCGCTCGTTCTCACACGAGCATGAGGGGGCCAAGAACTACGAACGCCTCGAATTCCTCGGTGATGCGGTGCTCGAACTGGTCTCCACGGAAACGCTGTACAAGGTGCATCCCGACATGAACGAAGGCCAGCTGGCCAAAATGCGCGCGAAAGCCGTTTCCGAGGAATCGCTGAGCAAAATCGCCCGCGAAAAGCTGCACGTCGGCCCGTACATTCTGCTCGGCCACGGCGAAGCGGAACAGGGCGGCGCGGACAAAAGCTCGATTCTGTGCGACATCGTCGAATCGCTGATCGGCGCGACGTTCATCCAGCACGGCATCGACGAGGCGCGCCGCGTGGTGCATCATCTCGTCGACGATACGCTGGCGGAGGTCGCCACCGAAGGTCCGGCGCTCGATTGGAAGACGTCGCTGACCGTCAAGGCGCATGAGATGGGTCTGCCCGACCCGCACTACCAGACGTCGGTCGCCGGACCGGAATACGCACTGGAGTTCACCGCGCGCGCGATTCTCGGCGATGGCGGCGAAGTCATCGGCGTCGGTACCGGCAGCAGCAAACGCAAGGCGCAGCTGGCGGCCGCGGAAATGGGCTGGAAGGCGCTTGACAGTCGCAAGGGCGAAATGGGCGGCAAGCAGAACGGGAAGACGCATAAGTCGCACCACAGGTCACACTGCAAGTCCAACGGTGGCACGCAGGATGCAGCGCAGGGCAAGTAACCGCGCAAACGGTAACGCAAGCGGCGGCACGGCCGGCGTCACGAAACAGCATTACAAGGCAGCGTCGCAATCGCAAAAAATATGGTCCATATCACAATGGCGCGTAACGCGCCAGAATATGGGCCTTTCCGGCAAACCAAGCTGTCAGCCGTTAGCATAGACTCATTATCAGAGAGGAATGCGGCTGCAATCCGCCACAAGCGATTGCATAGCATTCCGTTTAAGGGGTAAAACGGCGCATGAACGACGCGACCGCGGCCCCTTACGAGGAAATTTTCCACGAACGAGCATGAGAGGGAACATGGTGTTACCTACGCCTCTGCAGGCATTCAGCGGCATGCCAAAGGCATCCGCTACCACTGAAAAGCAGACCATTGTCGACGGCGAAAAGATGACCGGCGCCGAAGCGCTGGTTCGTTCGCTGGAGGATCTGGGCGTCAAGGACGTCTTCGGCGTTCCGGGCGGTGCGATTCTGCCCGTCTACGATTCCATCAAGGACGATACGAAGTTCCGCTTCGTGCTGATGCGTCACGAGCAGGCCGCCGGACATGCGGCAGAAGGCTACGCGCTGACCACCGGACAGGTGGGCGTGTGCATCGTCACTTCCGGTCCGGGCGCGACGAACATGATCACCCCGATCGCCGACGCGAACATGGATTCCATTCCTATGGTCGTCATCACCGGCCAGGTCGGCGTGAACGCCATCGGCACGGACGCTTTCCAGGAAGCCGATATCGTCGGCGCCACCTATCCGGTGGTCAAGCATTCGTACCTCGTCACCCGCGCGCAGGACATTCCGCGCGTGCTGACCGAGGCGCACTACATCGCACGCTCCGGCCGTCCGGGACCGGTGGTGGTGGACGTCACCAAGACCGCGCAGACCGGCGAGATGTACTATTCCTGGCCGCAGCGCATGATCCTGCCGGGATACAATCCGACTACCAAGGCGCACGGTCGTGTGCTGTCCGACGCGGCGAAGCTGTTCGAGCAGTCGTATCGTCCGGTGCTGTACGTCGGCGGCGGCGCGGTGCGCTCCGACGCGGGCGAGCTGGTCAAGGAGCTGGCCGATGTGACCGGCGCTCCGATCGTCACCACCCTGCCGGCGCGCGGCATCGTGCCGGATTCCGATCCGAAGGTGCTCGGCATGCTCGGCATGCATGGCACGATCGCGGCGACCGGCGCCGTGCAGCGCTGCGACCTGCTGGTCGCGATCGGCGCACGTTTCGACGACCGCGTCACCGGCAAGCTCGACGCGTTCGCGCCGGGTGCGCGTGTGATCCATATCGACATCGATCCGGCGGAAATCGGCAAGAACCGTCAGCCGGACGTGCCGATCGTCGGCGATGTGGCCACTGTGCTCAAGGACCTCATCCCGGAGATCAAGCGCGAGCAGGCCGTGCACGGCAAGCCCGACACCAGCCACTGGTGGGACGTCATCAACAAGTGGGTCGAGGATTATCCGATTACATGGGACGAACCGACCGACGGCAGCCTCGCCCCGCAGTGGGTCGTCAAGCAGCTGTCCGACATGGCCGATCCGGACACCATCTGGGTTTCCGGCGTGGGCCAGCATCAGATGTGGGCCACCCAGATCATCGAATTCAACAAGCCCCACTCCTGGCTGTCCTCCGGCGGCCTGGGCACGATGGGCTTCGGCTTGCCGGCGGCCATCGGCGCCCGCGTCGGATCCGCCCGCGAATTCGACGACAAGAAGCCGGTGTGGCTCATCGACGGCGACGGCTCCTTCCAGATGACTTCCGAAGAGTTGGCGGCCGCGTTCCTCGACCACGCGCCGGTGAAGATCGCCCTGCTCAACAACTCCGTGTACGGCATGGTCCGCCAGTGGCAGACCCTGTTCTACGAGCATCACTATTCCGCCACGAACCTGCTGGACGGCGAGAATACGCCGGATATCGTGGATGTGCCGGACTTCGTGAAGCTCGCCGAAGCGTACGGCTGCGTGGGCATGCGCGCGTTCACCAAGGACGAGGCCATCGAATGCATCAAGAAGGCCAACGAGATCAACGACCGTCCGGTGCTGATCGACTTCCGCGTGTGGAAGGACGCCATGGTGTGGCCGATGGTCGCCGCCGGCGATTCCAACGACAACGTCACATACATGCCCGGTGTCAAGCCTCTGCAGCGCGCCGGCGAGAACGACTGAACGAGTAGAGCGTAAGGAAGGACATTTCGATCATGGCAAATTATCCTGCATCCCAGCCGGGTTCCAAGCGTCATACGCTGTCCGTGCTCGTCGAGAACCGTCCGGGCGTGCTGGCGCGTATCGCCGGCCTGTTCGCCCGCCGCGCGTTCAACATCAACTCGCTGTCCGTCTCCCCCACCGAACGTCCGGACATTTCCCGCGTCACCGTCACGGCCGACGTGGAGGAAGTGCCGCTTGAGCAGATCATCAAACAGCTCAACAAGCTGCTGCATGTGCTGAAGATCGTGGACCTCGATCCGGAAACCACCGTGGAGCGCGAGTTGGTGCTCATCAAGGTGGCCGCCGACGAGTCCAACCGTTCCGACGTGCTGGAGATCGTGCGTCTGTTCCGCGTGCGCGTGGTGGACGTGAATCCGGAGTCGCTGACCATCGAGGCCACCGGCGCAGAAGGCAAGATCGACGCGCTGCTCGGTCTGCTGGAGCATTACGGCATCATCGAGCTGGTCCGCTCCGGCGCGGTGGCCGTGACCCGCGGCCCGAAAGCCCTGAGCGAGAAGGTGCTCGGCTCCGAGATCACCGGTCGCTGAACGGGCTGAGCGGCATTGCCTACGGCAAAGCGCCGCCCCACGATTCGTTTCGTGGGGCGGCGCTTTTTATTTCGATTCACCGCAACATCGTATGTTCCCATTGCGCCGCCTTGGGAATGCTACGAATGGAACGGGAACATATCACCAGCACAGCACTTGCCACAAGAACCGCGAGGAACACCAGCACCGCGCCATGGAATCCAAAAACCGGGAGCAAGGTGCCAGCCACAGCACTACAGAACATCGAAAGCACCTGGGCCGGAACCGTCAATGTAACAGTAATACGCCCCTGCATGCTCGTAGGCGACTTGGCGAAGATGAAACCGAGGAGCATCGCGTTGATCAACGGGAACGGCAGGCCAACAAACGAATTGGCAACCAGCATGACCCAATAGTTGTCGGTCAACGCCATCGGCAATGCGCACAGGCAGATGAACAGGTAGGCGAGGCACACGGTTGGTCCGACCGGAACCTTATCGCTGAGTTTGCCGGCCAGCAACGATCCCACAAGCATCGTCAGCGATATGCCGCCACTGATGAATCCGATGGAGGTCGCATTGGTCCCGCACGACACCAAATGCAGCTGGATGGCATATTGGATGCCATTGACGCCGAAATTGACCAATGCCGCCACGATGAGCACGATCACCAGCGTTTTCCTGTGCAACGACCATGACCAGCCTTCCAGGAAATCGTGGCAGAAACCGCCTTTCACTGCATCGCCATCCGTTTCCCCGATGTGCCCGCCATCCGCGCCATGTTCGCGGATGCCGGTGGCGGCGACGCCGGCCACGGCATACATGCATGCCGACGCAAGGAACGGCAGCCATGGAGCAATGCTGTACAGAAAACCTCCGATGGGGCTTCCCGCCATGGCGATGGTTGCGTCACGCCCCTCGTTGAGGCTCCGCGCCTTGGGATAATAGCGGATATCGATGATCGAGCGAAGCATCGCATCCGTAGCGCTCCCAAGAAATCCGTTGATGCCGGATGCGAGCACCGCGATCAACAGCAACACGGGGAACGACAATGCGCCGCACAACAGTAGCATCGCGATTGCGCCCCAAGCCAGAACGCCGACGACGGCGTTCGCCACGATAAGCCGTTTGCGGTCATGCCTGTCGACGAAGGTACCTCCGAATACGCTCGCAACCTGTTGCGCGATCATCGACGACGTTCCGAGCCACCCGGCGGCGATGGTGGAACCGGACACCGCATATCCGAGCAAACTGATCGCCAGTGCGCGCAGCGCCGCACCGACCACCGGCGCCGTATCAGCGGTAAACCAAGAAACGTACCCTGCGGATTGCCAGAATGATTTCGCTGTTCCGTCCATGTCTTGTTTCACTTGTTTTCCCTGTTCCGTCCACGCTGTTCAGATCGCCTATGGGTCCATATGCAAAGCCCGCCGACTCCTTACGAAAACCACCTGAAAGCCTGTAGAATCAGCGCCACGGGTTCGGCGCCCGGCTCATCGTCGCCATGCATGCCGGCCTTGATTTGCCAGCGACGTACGACCTCATTGAGTTCCTCAATCATTAAACACATTTCCTCGGCGGTCAGGTTCAGAACATGATCGTCGCTGGTGCATGAATCGGCCCATTCCCGAGGCAATTCCGGCAGCCTGTCCAGAAAACGCTCGTAGGCCATCTCGTAGGAAAGTGCCGCCGAACGCCGAAACAGATCCATGGCCTTTGCCTTGTCTGCACTGTTCTTTTCTTCGGAGTTCCCCAGACGAACGGCGGTTTGGCAAGCCTTCCACCAGCTTTTTCTTCGGTCGCCATCAGGAGACCTCACCTTCTCCACCAGTCCCACCCGTGCAAGCTGCCCCAAGTGATAGCTGATGGCCCCCGGAGCCTCGCCAAGCTGCTCGCTGATGCTTCCCACGGTCTGCTCGCCATTCACCCGCAACGTTCCAAGGATTCTCATACGAATCGGACTCGCCATGGCCCGAAGAGTATCGGCATTGGTCACGGTCACTGCGGCATCTTCGGGCATCCGCGCTTCGTTAGGGGTCACGTCAGTCATTGCAAAGGTCCCCTTTCCACCGCCTCCCATTATATACAAATTTTTTGTACAAAATATTTGCTTTTGAATGGGTTCGCAACATGTGTCTCACCGGTAACGCCGCGATCTATTGCAGCTGCGAAAAATGTCTATTCTGGAACGAGAAACAAACCACGGGGGAATTTATATGCGCACGATTGTCAATGATTCGACTCTAGGGATTGTGGATAATGATCCACTGGTCGCGAGCGCAATTCAAAGCTTATTGGTCGAGACATGCGCACCAATACAGATTCTGTGGACTGTCACCTCTGCAGAACAAGCACTTGAGGCCATGAGGGACTCTGCACAAAGGCCACAAGCCGTGCTTACCGATATCGCAATGCCTGGGATGAACGGCTCGGAATTAGCGCATCATATCAAGGAACAACATCCAGATATTGCCGTCATTGGTATCAGCGCCTTTTTGGATGACGAAAACGAAAAAAGATACGGAGCACAATGGTCCGATGCGTTTTATGCGATTATTCCAAAAGAAATTCCCACGATTCAACTGGTTCGAATCATCGGAAAAGCCACTGGAAATGACGAGGTTGCGTCGTGGGCGGGGAAGAGCATAAACTCCATGCGGCTTTCCGGCAAGGAATTACAGATCATTGCCAACTATGCGAGAGGATTCACCACTTCCACTATTGCGCACCAACTGAATATCAGCGAAGCATCGGTAAAGACATATGCACGACGAGCTTTCGAGAAGCTCCATGCTCATAGTCGTGCCGAAGCTGTTGCGATGTGCGTAAGAAACGGTTGGATATAACGATGAGGCTGCCCCAACAAATAATGTCATTGGCAAAGGCCGTGCGCAAGCCTTACTTAGCGGGATCCATTATCTGTATCTGCTTTTTCCTGCTCGAGCTGACCGCTTGGCCAAATATGTCACCTTGGTCATGGCTATATTTGGCTCCGTACTGCATCGCTCTGTTGCTACTGACTTGGTTCCCCGTACCGGCAAGCATGGCGATTCTTGTAACACACATAGCATGTGCAATAATCCCGGCAATATGCGATGGCCCTTCGACGTTATATGGCACATGGCTTGTATGTGGAATAGTTGCTTTTGAAATCAAACGATTTGAATTTGCCATCATGGGACCGCTGCTTTGCGCACTAGCACTTCCTTTGGGCTATTGGACAGGCGGCATCGACTACAATCCAAGCATCCCTGTGCTTGCGTGCTCCTACATTGGAGCATTCTTCGTTGGCTTTGCCATACGGTGGAAGATACAGACAGAGCAACGGAAAACCGACCTGGCGATTGCACAAGAACAAGTTCGACGCCAGCAGAAAAGACTCAAAGAAATTCACATACTGCACGATTCCATCGCAGGAGCTATGACATATGCGATTCTGCTGTGTCGCAAGAAAGAGCCCTCAGAGAGCAGCGACACTTTGCCACAGATTGAACAAGTCCTCATGCAGGCATTACATGAGCTTCGCACTCAAATTATCAGCCCGATGACCGATGAGCTTAAAACAGACAAAGAGGAAGACGCGGACGAGCTCTTTCAACAACATATAGAAGCTCAATGCAAAAGACTGAGAATACTGGGTTTTACCGGGACACCAATAATCCGCGGGAATCTAAACGCAATGGACAAGTCACTACTACCATCGTTGCAAACGGTTTGTACCGAAATTCTCAATAACATTGCCAAACACGGGAAACCCGGGGCTTTTGCTTTTATCCTCTCTGTAGGACCAGATGCGGTTCGCATCTTCGCATCAAATCTATATAACGCCGCAATAAATAGTGCTCCAGAAAATCACTACGGGACAGCCCTCATACAAGATTTTGCGCAACAACATAATGGGACAATGACCATAAATTCAGAAAATGAAGAATGGTCATTGTCCCTAGCGATTCCGCTAACTCATCAAACACATTAAACCAGCCACCAGCATTTATTCACGGTGGCTTTCCTTTACTTCATATACGGAAACAACAAGATCCGTATTGCCGATATTGATAATGGACAATGAGGTGGCGCCAAGGAAATTCTTCGCCGGAAGAGAGACTGCTTCCACTCCATTAGACGTACAGGATTCCCTAGTAGTTAAAGTGTGCGGCTGTCCATCTTTGTAGAGGACAAGTGAGTAAGGAGCCTGCTCCTTCTGTTTGCACATGGAGACGACATAATACATATGGTTTTCGTCGACCTTTTTGGCAAATGGAATAGCACCATCGCCGTGCACGGATTTCGCGCCCAGCTTGTTCACCAGAACCAATTTGTCCGAGTTATTGAGATCATCGACGGCGACACGGTCCAAAGCGTCCACAGTAAACGTTTTATACGCTTGCTCAGCAGCATCATCATTCTTGCTGCTGCTCCGAGCAGCGTCGCCATCAGAGGTTTCGTGTACGGAATTCGCGCAACCGGCGCATGAGCACAGCAACAAAGCCGACAGCAAACAACAGGCACTTCTTCGCATCACTTGATTCATGAGACACCCCCATTGGTTGTTATTGCGGAGAACAGCTCTACCCCGTAAGAACAAGAATATGACACTGATATCTCAAGCGCTACACCTTGCTGTCGCACGAATGGCTACACACCCGAAAACGCTGGAGGAGCTGCACCGCCGCCACAACATGCACACCCTGTCCGGCAATTGGCGTGGACGGTACGAATGCCATGCCGCCAATGCCGGGGACTGGCTGGTGATCTGGTCATCGAACGATTCGGTCGCGTTCTTCGAGCGTACCGGCAGCCACGACGAATTATTCCGGTAAACCGACGCTGAGCGAATCGCCAGCGTCGGTTTTGCACATTCCGTACCGCCAAACCGACGCCTACAAGCCTCTCACCATCAGTTTGCCCGACTGGGACTACTCGAGCTGTTCGGAGAGCTCCATCCATTCCATTTCGAGGGATTCAGACTCGTCCGTGACGGACTGCAACTGCTCGTTGAGCTTGCCCAGCCCTTCGTAATCGCTTGGGTCGTGCGCGGCCATCTGCGCTTCCAAATCGGCCTTCTGCTCCTCCAGCTTGGCCAGCTTGCGCTCGATGGCGGAAACGCGCTTCGACGCGTCGTGGAACGCCTTGCCGGTGAGCTTCGGCGTGGAAGCCGACGACGAATCGCCAGTGGAAGGTGAGGAAGCTGCGCCACCTACGGAAGGCGCGGTCGTAGCGGAATCGCCAGCATCGCCATTCTTCCGCGTTTTGCAGTTCTTGCCGGACTTCTCGTCGGCGAACGGATCCTTGCCGTTCTTGATGGCCTCGGTCATGTCGAGATAATCCTGCACGCCGCCGGGCAGATGGCGGATCTTGCCGCCGATCAGCGCGAACTGCTGGTCGGTGACGCGTTCGAGCAGGTAGCGGTCGTGGGAGACGACGATCAGCGTGCCCGGCCAAGTGTCGAGCAGATCCTCCATCACGGCGAGCATGTCGGTGTCGAGGTCGTTGCCCGGCTCGTCCATGATGAGCACGTTCGGCTCGTCGAGCAGGATGAGCAGCAGCTGCATGCGGCGCTTCTGCCCGCCCGAGAGGTCCTTGATCGGCGTCATGAGCTGTGCGGATTCGAAGCCGAGACGCTCCATCATCTGCCCCGGCGTGGTCTCCTTGCCGTCCACGATGTAGCTCGGCTTGTAGCGGCTCAGCACTTCCTTGATCTTGTATTTGCCGAGCTTCTCCAGCTCGTCGAGACGCTGCGAAAGCACCGCGAACTTCACGGTCTTGCCGATGTTCACATGGCCGGCGGTCGGGGTGATCGTGCCGTCGAGGATCTTCAGCAGGGTCGATTTGCCGGCACCGTTCGCGCCGACGATGCCGAAGCGGTCGCCCGGGCCGATCAGCCACGTCACGTCGTCGAGGATCTTGCGGCCGGTGACGGTGACCTTCTGCGCCGCGGACGTGACCTCCGGCGTGGATGCGTCCGCGCCGCCACCCGACTCGTGCGACTCCTCCTCGGCCTGCCGGGCGGCCTGCGCCGCCTGCCGCGCCTCGGGCACGCCGGCGTCCACCAACCGCGGATCGGTCAGATCGTCGACGGCGACCTCCACGCTGCCGTGCGCCTGCGGCTCGGCATACATGGCCGGCACCACGTCCACACGCGAGGCCGAAGCCTCCATTTCCGCCACATCCGGATCGATATCGGCCTCGCCCTGCGCATGTTCGAAGATCTGCGTCACGTCGATGAGATCGACCACCTGTTTGCCGAGACGCGACGTGGCCATCTGCTTCAGCTCCAACGTGTTACGCACCGGTGGTACGTCGGCGATGAGCTCGCGCGCCGCCTTGACATGGAACTTCTGCTTGGTGGAGCGGGCGCGGGCGCCACGGGTCAGCCAGGCAAGCTCCTTGCGGGCCAGGTTGCGGCGCTTCGTCTCACGCACATCGGCCTGACGATCGCGCTCCACGCGCTGCAACATATACGCGGAGTATCCGCCTTCGAACGGGTCGATCACGCCGTCGTGGACCTCCCACATCGATTCGCAGACCTCATCGAGGAACCAGCGGTCGTGGGTGACGAGCAGCAGCGCGCCCTGACCGGACGGCCAACGGTTCTTCAAATGTTCGGCGAGCCAGTGGATCGTCACCACGTCCAAGTGGTTGGTGGGCTCGTCGAGCGCGAGAATGTCCCAATCCTTGAGCAGCAGGCGTGCCAAGTCGGCGCGGCGGCGCTGTCCGCCGGACAGGGAACCAATCTTCGCGTCCAGACTGATGCCGCCGAGCAGCGCCTCCACGATTTCGCGCGATCTGGTCTCGGCCGCCCACTCGTAGTCCTCGCGCCCTTCGAGCGCGGCCTCACGCACGGTGGCATTGTCATCAAGCGGGTCACGCTGGTCAAGCATGCCGAATGTCAGTCCGTTGCGCATGGTCACGCGCCCGGAATCCGGTTCCTGCGTGCCTTTGAACAGGTGCAGCAGCGTGGATTTGCCGTCGCCGTTCTTGCCGACGATGCCGATGCGGTCGCCCTCGAAAACGCCCTGCGTCACATCGGTGAAAATATTCTTGGTCGCGAAAGCGAGCGAAACGTGTTCAAGTCCCAAATCATAAGTCGGCATAACTCACCAATGTAGCGCGTCGGCGGAACACCGCCTCCCGCACACGTATTTGGGGCTTGCTCACCAGCTGCATGATGCGAAACGTAGACAGGAGACCTTGGAATGTAGGCAACGAAAACGCCCTAGAAGATTCCGTAGGTGGTTTTCCGCTTCCGTAGGTGGTTGTCTTCGGATACCGCACGAAGAAAAGCCTTAAATTCAGCCTTTCCGAAACACTGGTCCATCACCCAACCACCTACGGAACTCAGGAACCACCTACGGAAGGCACTCAGCTGGCGATTCAGTGGGGCGTGTAGCGGACAGAACGCTTATCAGCGCTCCAGCGTTGCGGCATAGGTGCTGCACCGGGCCGCGAATCCGGAGAAAACCTGATCGGCCATCGGCTGCAGCTGCGGATTGTATTCGGCGAAGGCGTCACGTAGCTGCGATTTCGAACCGCCGGCGGCCTTCAAATCCTTCACCATGCACGGCTCGTCCAGCCACTCGTCCAACAACGTGGGGGTGACCTCCAGGTGGAATTGCAGGCCAAGCGCCGAACCGAACCGGAACGCCTGGTTCTTCGTCTTCGCGCTTTTGGCCAACGGCTGTGCGCCTTCCGGCAGGGTCACCACGTCGTTGTGCCAGTGCAGCACGTCCAACGTCTTGTTCCACATGGAGAAGTAGTCGTGCTTGTCGATGCGTTTAATCGGCGCGAATCCGATTTCCGGCTCGCTGCCCTTCTTGAGTTTCGCGCCCAGCGCGGTGGCAATGATCTGATGTCCGAGGCACACGCCCAGCAACGGTTTGCCGACGCTGACGGCGGCGCGTACGAGTTTGGATTCCGCTTTGAGACCGGGATACTTGTCGGCGTCGAGCGCGCCCATGGGGCCGCCCATAATCACGATGCCGGAGACGTCACTGAAATTGGGAAGATCGGGCTTTTTCTCTTTGGCGATGTTCATCACTTCATACGACATGCCCAAGTCGTCGAGACTATCCAAAATGCGCCCCGGTTTCTCCCACGGGACGTGTTGAAGAATCAGCACATGCGATTGCGTCATGCCACTATTTTTACATCATCTGCGTAAATGACGCTCGCGATTCGGCTCTGTGTCTGCATACGTTCGCAATACGATGCCGTGCATATGCCGGGAAAACCAAGCGTCATGTCCGATTCTGGCAATATTCTCGTGACTATGACAAACACGCAAGAACCGCAGAATACCAACACTTCCGGCGCTCTTGCGGTGGCGAAGGCCACCGCGGGACTGAAGCTGTACGACACCGCATCGCACGCCGTGTCATCCTTCACGCCGATCAAACCAGGTCAGGTCGGTATCTACGTGTGTGGCGCCACCGTGCAAAGCTCGCCGCATATCGGGCATATCCGCGCCGCCGTCGCGTTCGACGTGGTGCGCCGCTGGTTCGAGCGACTGGGCTACAAGGTGACGTTCGTGCGCAATGTCACCGACATCGACGACAAGATCCTCGACAAGGCCGCCGCCGCGGGCCAGCAGTGGTGGGAGCGCGCGTATATCTACGAACGCGAGTTCACCGAGGCGTACAGCAAGCTTGGCGTGGAGCCGCCGACGTACGAGCCGCGCGCCACCGGCCACATGATCGACATGATCGACCTCATCAAGAAGATCATCGACAACGGCCACGCTTATGTGGTGCGTGACGCGGACGGCAACCCGACCGGCAACGTCTACTTCGACGTGGCGAGCTGGCCGCATTACGGCGAGCTGACGCACCAGAAGCAGACCGCGGTTTCCGACGCGGCTTCCGAAGTGACCGACGCGATGGGACCGTCCGTGGACAACGCGGGCAACGACAAGTACAATCCGGCCGACCCTGCCGACATGTCCCCCGACAAGCATGATCCGCGCGATTTCGCGCTGTGGAAGGCACCGAAGGATTCCGATCCGCTCGACGCGCGCTGGAATACCCCGTTCGGCACGGGCCGTCCGGGCTGGCATATCGAATGCTCCGCGATGAGCCACCGCTATCTGAAGGACATGTTCGACATTCACGGCGGCGGTCTTGATCTGCGATTCCCGCACCACGAGAACGAGATGGCGCAGACGCGCGCCGCCGGTTACGATTCGGCCGCGCGCTGGATGCATTCCGCCTGGGTCACCGCGAAGGGCGAGAAGATGTCGAAGTCGCTCGGCAACGGCCTGTCCGTGCCGGCGGTGCTGGCCGAGCATTCCGCTTGGGTGGTGCGTTACGCCCTCGGTTCCGTGCAGTACCGTTCCATGCTGGAATGGTCCGACCAGACGCTTGCCGAGGCGCAGTCCGCGTACGACCGCGTGGCGAACTTCATCGAGCGCGCGGGCGCTGCCGTCGGCGAACAGCCGTCACGAGAAGAGATTATGGCGATTTCCGCCGACGCGCTTCCCGCCGATTTCGTTGCCGCGATGAACGACGACATCAACGTTTCTGGCGCTTCCGCCGCGATTTTCACGGCGATCCGTTCCGGCAACACGTTGCTGTCGAAGCTGGCCGACCGCGCCGATTCGGACGTGGCGAAGGCCGAGGTTCGCGAGGCGCTGGTGAACGTGCGTGCGATGCTCGACACGTTGGGCTTGGATCCGCTGGCGGAGCCGTGGGTTTCCGACGGTGCCGCAGGTGGTGCGGCTGGTGCCGGAGCCGATTCCGCCGAGCATGACGCGCTCGACAAGCTGGTTTCCGAACAGCTTGCGGAACGTGCCGAAGCGCGCAAGGCCAAGGATTTCGCACGTGCCGACGCGATCCGTGACGCGCTGGGCGCGGCCGGCATCGCCATCGAGGACGGTCCGCAAGGCTCCACTTGGTCGCTGAAGTAGGCAATCGCACCCATTTCATCCGCTATCCGCGTGAAACGCTAGACTGAGGAACATTATGGCAGCATTTAGTTCTTTGACAGACCGGCTCTCGAATGCGTTCAAGCATCTGAAGAGCAAGGGCAAGCTTTCCGAGGCTGATATCGACGGTACCATCCGCGAGATCCGCCGCGCGCTGCTCGACGCCGATGTGGCGCTCGACGTGGTGCGTTCCTTCACCAGCCGCATCCGCGAACGCGCGCTCGGCACCGAGGTTTCCGATGCGCTCAACCCGGCGCAGCAAGTGGTGAAGATCGTCAACGAGGAACTCACCGCGGTGCTTGGCGCCGGTGTGGACCGCCCGTTGAACTTCGCAAAGAATCCGCCGACAATCATCATGCTCGCCGGCCTTCAGGGCGCCGGTAAGACGACGCTCGCCGGCAAGCTGGGCTACTGGCTGAAGGATTCCGGCCACACCCCGCTGCTCGTGGCGGCCGATCTGCAGCGTCCGAACGCGGTGACGCAGCTGCAGGTGGTCGGCGAACGCGCCGGCGTGCCGGTGTACGCGCCGGAGAAGGGCGTGCAGTCCGATGGCGGCGAAGCGGTCGTCTCCCCCGGCCAGACCACCGGCGACCCGGTGAAGGTGGCCCGTGACGCCGTGGAGCTCGCCAAGCAGAAGCTTTACGACACGGTGATCATCGATACCGCAGGCCGTCTCGGCGTGGATGAGGAGCTGATGAAGCAGGCTCGCGACATCCGCGATGCCGTGCAGCCGAACGAGATTCTGTTCGTCATCGACGCGATGATCGGCCAGGATGCCGTGCAGACGGCCAAGGCGTTCGACGAGGGCGTGGATTTCACCGGCGTGGTGCTGTCCAAGCTCGATGGCGACGCCCGTGGTGGCGCCGCGCTGTCCGTGGCATCCGTGACCGGCAAGCCGATCCTGTTCGCCTCCACCGGCGAAGGCTTGAAGGATTTCGAGGTCTTCCACCCGGATCGTATGGCGTCCCGCATCCTCGACATGGGCGACATCCTCACCCTGATCGAGCAGGCGCAGAAGCAGTTCGACGAGGAGGAGGCCCGCAAGGCCGCCGTCAAGATCTCCGACGGCTCCTTCGGCCTTGACGATTTCCTCGACCAACTTCAGCAGGTGCGCAAACTCGGCCCGATGAAGAACCTGCTTGGCATGATTCCGGGCATGGCCGCGCATCGTAAGGAACTTGAGCAGTTCGACGAGAGGGAAATCGACCGCACCGAGGCCATCATCCGTTCGATGACTCCGGCCGAGCGTCGCGATCCCTCGATCATCGACGGTTCCCGCCGCGCCCGCATCGCCTACGGTTCCGGCGTGACGGTTTCGCAGGTCAACGCGCTGCTGCAGCGCTTCGACCAGGCCGCGAAGATGATGCGCCGCATGAGCAACAAGGTCGGCGCCGGCGTGCCCGGCTTCGGAGGCCCCGCGATGGGCGGCGGCAAAGGCAAGGGCAAAGGCAAGAAGAACAAGAAGAAGTCGGGCAAGTCCGGCAATCCGATGAAGCGTGAGGCCGAGGAGAAGGCATTGCGCGACAAGCTCGCCGGCAAGGCTTCCGACGGCGCTTCGTCAGGTGGCTCCGCGTTCGCCAAGAAGCCGCAGAATCCGGCGCTTCCTGCCGGATTGCAGGATATGCTGGGCGATTCCGGCGAGCTGCCGCCGAACTTGGGTGGCGGTCTGTCCGGTCTGCTGCACTAAGCGTCTGCTGCACTAAGCCGCGATATGTGCGATTGCCGGCGATTACGACAACCGGCAATCGCAATACGGCATATATAACGAAACTGCCGACGTTGGAACGTTTTCCAGCGTCGGCAGTTTCGTTATGCCAGCTTATTTTCGGTTTATTTCAACGTCAGCGTGGCGGCCAGAGCAAGATGATCGGTACCGTTGACCGTGAAGGAGCGCACGTCGGATGCGGTCAGACCGGCGGTGAACAGGATGTGGTCGAGGATGAGACGCGGCCACGGCAGCCACGATGGGAACGTGGAGCGGCGGCCCTTCGCCTCGGTCAACGCGGCGTCCTGGAAGCCGGCGTCAAGCAGCTTGCGGAAGCTCGGATGGTCGGTACCGGAGTTGAGGTCGCCCAATACGACGGTGATATCGCCCTGCTTCTGCGATGTGGCCAGCTCACCCAAGCCGATGATGCCGGCGGACCAGTCGCGGCAGCCGCGCATCGGCGATTTCGGATGGGCGGAAACGAAAGTGATGCCGCGCATCGCATCAATCGGGAAGCATACGCCAGGCACGTCGGCGGCGGGAATCACGGCGGTGATCGGCGACGTGTCGCTTGGCTCGATGCGAATCCAAATACCGTTGAAGCCGCCGTTGTCCGTATCTTTGTTCTCCCCTAACTGGCGGTACGGCAGCAAATCGGACAGGCCGGCCTCGTCCAAGGCCGCGACCAGATCGTCCGTCAATTCCTGCAGCGCGAGCACGGCGACATCGTGTTCCTTGACGGCGCCGACGATTGCGGCCGCATTGGCACGACCGTACCGGCAGTTGAGCGTCATCACGCGGAAACGGCCGTGTTTCGCGGCTTCCACGGCAATCGACGTATGTGTTCCACGGGATGTTTCACGCTTTTTTGCGATGTTGTCGGCCACCATCTGCGCCGTGTTGACGGACGTGAGATTGTTGTTCCAATACGCGATTTTGCGCAGCAGCGAAGCGATGCACGCGATCGCCGCGACGATGGCGAGGGCGGTGTCATGCCGTACGGCACCGGCAATCGCAATCGCCAATGTTGGAATCCACAACAGCGGTGTCAGCGCAATCAGATACGGCAACGGCAAGTGGCCGTCCCAACCGGCCGGCATTTCGCTCAGAGCGATCCACAACACGCATACCAGCAGTACGATCCACAACGCAACACTCATGCAAATCCCCTTGAAATGGCCATAATCAGGCGCACGAAAACCGCCAATGAACATATCCAGCATAGCGAGTTCGTCCGATTCGGGTGATTCGGACGCCCGAGACCGCCACAACACCTCACCAATGTCCGATTCTGGAGAAACGGCCATTCAGAATGCGCAAAACGCAAGCCGAGCGTCCGAGTCAACAGAAACGGACGCCCGGGAACGCATACGGGAACGCGTCCATACCCCACGGTTATAATTGCTCAGTTATTCGCGCGCGCGAGGCCCTCTACCAATCGCGTGACGTGAGGAACACGTGGGTTTCGGATTCCGTGCCCCACACAGAACACGAAACACACACCCCTAGTTACAAGGAGAGCCATTTTGGCAACCAAGATTCGTCTGAAGCGCATGGGTAAGAAGTTCTACGCGTTCTACCGCGTGGTGATCATGGATTCCCGTACCAAGCGTGATGGCCGCGCCATCGAAGAGATCGGTACCTACAACCCGAACACCCAGCCTTCGACCATCAACATCAACTCTGAGCGCGCTCAGTACTGGCTCGGCGTTGGCGCTCAGCCGACCGAGCAGGTGCTGAACCTGCTGAAGATCACTGGTGACTGGCAGAAGTTCAAGGGTCTTGACGGTGCTGAAGGCACCCTGAAGACCCTTGAGGCTGGCCCGGATGCCGCCGCTCGCGTCGAGGCTGTCGAAGCCCAGGCCCAGAAGCTGAAGGCCGCCAAGTCCGAAGCTGACGCCAAGGCCAAGGCTGAGGCCGAAGCCGCCGCCACCGAGGAAGCTCCGGCTGAAGAGCCGGCTGCGGAAGCCGAGTGATCATGCTCGCCCAGGCTGTGGAACATCTGATCAAGAACATCGTCGATTTTCCCGATGATGTCTCGGTGAAGTCCCATGAGAATCCGCGCGGCGAACTCATTCGCGTGCGCGTGAACCCTGAGGATATCGGTCGCGTCATTGGACGCAGCGGACGCACGGCAAATGCGATTCGCACCGTGGTGCAGGCACTGTCCGACCACAAGGTGCGCGTCGACATCATGGACGTGCGCAGGTGAGATCCTAGCGTGGTGCGTGATATGCATTCCGACGACCCTCAACAGCTTGAGCTGCTGAGGGTCTGTCGTATCGGGCGTGCGCAGGGGCTCAAGGGCGAGGTCACCGTGCAGATCTTTACGGACGAACCGGAATACCGGTTCGCTCCCGGTGCTGTGTTGTATACGAAGGACGGCGAGGAAGAGTACGTGGTGGAAAGCTCCCGTACCTTCAAAAACCGTTGGATCATCAAATTCGAAGGCATCGACGACCGTGATGCGTCCGAAGCCGCCAATGGCGTGGTGCTGTATGGCGAAGCGGACGATCCGGAGGAGATGCTTGAAGCGGACGAGTGGTACCCGAAGGACCTGATCAGTCTTGAGGCGCGCCTTGCCGAGGGCAATACGCTGGGGCTCAAGCCCGGCACTGTGGTAGGCAAGGTGGTGGATGTGATTGAAGTGGCCCAGTGGCTGCTCAAGATCCGTCTGGCCAATCCCGTCAAGGACGCCGATGGCGTGGTGGTCGAGAACAGCGCGCTCGTGCCGTTCGTGGACGAGCTCGTGCCGGACATCGACCTCGAGGGCGGATATCTGACCCTCGACCCGCCGGGCGGACTCATTCCGGGGCTCTGATCCGCTGCTTTTTCAACAAGGCGCTGGCGATTATGCCGGCGCCTTTTTCGTACGCGCCGCGCTTGGCAGGCGTACCGGTATTGTGGAACATTATGAAGATCGATATCGTGTCCGTATTCCCGGAATATTTCGAAGTGCTCAACCTGAGCCTGCTCGGCAAGGCGCAGGAGAAGGGCCTGGTCGAAGTCACCGCGCACAACCTGCGCGACTGGACGCACGACGTGCACCATTCCGTGGATGATACTCCCGTCGGCGGCGGCGCGGGCATGGTGATGAAGCCTGAGGTGTGGAGCGAATGCCTCGACGAGCTGCTGCATCTTGAGCCGACCACGGTTACTTGCGATTCCACGGCAGACGCAGACGACACGGCTTCCGCGGACGCGGCCGAACCGGCGGAATCGGCGACAGAAATCGCCGCAAATGCCGATACCGTTCCGGCGACCGACCGTCCGGTGCTGATTTTCCCGAATCCGTCCGCCCCCCTGTTCACCCAGCAGGACGCGACGGAGCTGAGCCACGCCAACCATCTGCTGTTCGGCTGCGGCCGTTACGAAGGCTACGACGCGCGTATTCCGCAGTATTACCGTGCGCAGGGCGTCGACGTGCGTGAATATTCGATCGGCGATTATGTGCTGAACGGCGGCGAGGTGGCCGTGTCGGTCATGTTGGAGGCCATCACCCGTCTGCTGCCCGGTTTCATGGGCAATGCGGCCTCGATCGTGGAGGAATCGTATACGGGAGAGAACGCCCTGCTGGAGCACCGCCAGTATACGAAGCCGGCCGATTGGCGCGGTATCAAGGTTCCGGACGTCCTGTTGTCCGGCGACCACGCGAAGGTCGACCGTTTCCGCCGCGATGAGGCGCTGGCGAAGACCAACGAGCTGCGTCCGGATCTCATCGAGGCGTTGGATTGTTCCAAGCTTGACAAGGCCGATCGCAAAACGCTGATGGCGTTGGGCTGGGAGGTTTCCGGCGCGCACCCACGGCAGCGCTGATTACGCACGATTGTTCACGTCGACGGAGGGCATGCAGGTCCACCGTCGACGTTTTTAGTTGGAAAGCCCGGACGTCAGTCCGCGGATTCAACCGGCTCTGCCGGCTCGGCGGATTCGGCAAATTCGATGTAATACACGGCGGTTTCGCCGTAATCACGCCGGTCGGTGATATCCCAGCCTTCGGGCGCGGTCGGCTCGTCGGAACGAGTGGAGCGTTCCAGCACGATCACCGTGCCCTCGCCAGTCAGTTCGCCGGACTCACGGCCCGCCAAATCGGCCAGCAGCTGGTTGCACGCCTCGGTTTCGAACGCGTACGGCGGGTCGATGAAGATCACGCCGAACGGCGCGACCGCCGATGCGGCCGCCGCGTACTTTTCCGCACGCGCCTTGACCACGCGGGCGCTCATGCCCGGCTCCCAGGAACGGTTGTGCTTCAACGCCGTCAACGTCTTTGCGATCAGCGCGGCGGCCGGCGCGGCCGATTCCACCGCCACCAGTTCGCGCGCGCCACGGCTCAGCGCTTCGATGCCCAACGCGCCGGTTCCGGCGAACAGGTCGAGCACGCGTGCGTCATCCAGCACGCCCCACGAATCGAGGTGCGAGAATATCGCTTCCTTGGTACGGTCGGTGGTTGGCCTGGTGCCCGGTTTCGGCGTGGTCAACGCCATGCCTTTGAATCGTCCTGAAATTACGCGCATAACCATCGAGCCTAGTTGCTGGTCAGGAACGTCTCGTTGCCGCGCGTGAAGTCGAGCACCGCGCCGGCAAGCTGCACGTACCCTTGCAACGTGGGGTCTTCGGCCACCAGTTTCGCGGCTTCCGCTCTGGCTTCCTCGATGATCTTCACGTCTTTGACCACGCGCAGCAGTTTCAGTCCGGATTTGCCGCCGGATTGCGCGTCGCCCAGCACGTCGCCCGCGCCGCGGAATTCAAGGTCGGCCTGTGCGATTTCGGCGCCGTCCAACGTGCCGGCAATCACGTCAAGGCGTTTGGCCGCATCGCTGCCTTCCGGCGCACGTGAAATAAGGAACGCGCCCGATTCGGTGCCTCCACGGCCCACGCGTCCACGCAGCTGGTGCAACTGGGACAGGCCATACCGGTCGGCATCGAAAATCACCATGCAGCTGGCCTGCGCCACGTCCACGCCCACTTCGATGACGGTGGTGGCCACCAGAATCGGCGTCACGCCCGCTTCGAAATCGGCCATAATCTGCGATTTCGTTTCGTCATCGTCGCGGCCGGTCAGCGTGGCGATGCGGATGCCGGCGAATTGCGGCAGCGATCGCAAGCGTTCCGCGATTTCCGCGACGGAATGCAACGGCGGCCGCTGTTCGCGCTGTTCGTCGTCCTCACCCAAATCGTATGTGGCGTCGAATGCGGAACCGACTTCCGCATCGCCTGAACCGCCCGCATCGTCGGCATCCTTCGCGTCGGCGTCGATGCGCGGGCAGACCACGTAGGCACGTTCCCCCGCGTCGATACGCTTGCGAATCAGACCGAACATTTCCGCCATCAGCGGGCCGTTCGCTTCGGGCACGACGAATGTGCGGATCGGCTTGCGGCCGCCGGGCAGTTCGGTGAGCCAGGAGATGTCGAGGTCGCCGAACCAGGTCATGGCCGCGGTGCGCGGAATCGGCGTGGCCGTCATGACCAGCAGATGCGGTGCCGTGGAGCCTTTGGCATTCAACGATTCGCGCTGTTCCACGCCGAAACGGTGCTGTTCGTCGATGACCGCCAGCGCGAGGTTGGGCGCTTGGAAGGTTTTGGAGAACGCGGCGTGCGTGGCCACCACGATGCATGGTTTGCCGGAGGCCGCTTGCGCGAGGACGCGTCGGCGGGCGGCGAGTTTCATGCCGCCGGTGAGCAGCAGTACGGGAATGTCCGGCAGGCTGTTCGATTGGCCGTCCAGCAGTTTCTCCACCTGGCCGCCATCCGATTGTCCACCGTTTTGCGGTTCCGGCGCGTTTCCCGACGTGACTTGTCCACTTTCATCCACAACCGCATGGTGCGTTGATTTTGTCTGCGATTCCCCTGATTTCGCGTTTTCGTCAGCCTCTTCGCCGGTACCATACATCCGATCCACCATGCCGCGGATGCTGCTGTAATGTTGTTCCGCCAACACTTGCGTCGGCGCGACGAGCACCGCTTGTTTGCCGGAGCCGACGGCCTGCATCATAGCCGCCACCGCGACCACGGTTTTGCCGGAGCCGACCTCGCCCTGCAGCAGGCGTTGCATGGGGTAATCACGTGCCATATCGTCGGAAATATCGGCGATCACCTGCTGTTGCCCGTCCGTCAGCGAGAACGGCAGCGACTCGACGAAATCGTCTTTCAGCCGCGTGTCGGCGCAGGCTGTGGCCGTGGCCTTACGCGACGAATCACGAGACTGCACCAGCGCGGTTTGGCAGATGAGCGCTTCCTCGTAGCGCAGTGTACGCAACGCCTTGTTGAAACCGTCGCGGTTTTGCGGATCGTGAATCGCCCTGAACGCTTCGGCTCGGTGCATCAGCCCATGTTCCATACGAAACGCTTCCGGCATGATGTCGGGAATGGCGGCGGCAAGCGCTTCCGTCCGTGCCTGCCGGTCGGCTTGCGGCGCGTCGAATTCCCCATGTTGCGCGTCGCTGGCATCGGCGCCATGCAATGCACGGGCTGCCTGTGCCGCAGCGTATTCGTCACCGCACAGCCGGTCCATGCATTTTTCGATCGACTCGTGGATGTGTTCGCTGGAGATGCGCGAGTTCGCGTGGTAGACGGGACGTGGGCGGCATACGTGGCGCATCGCCTCCGGTACGGAAGCCGCATCGTATTTGAGATTCGGCATGGTCGGCGATTGCGGGACGACCGCCGGTTGTTCCGTGCCGAAGCCGTCATCCCATTCGGCGGCTTCCTCAGATGAGCGGCTGCGCAATTGCTCGCCGGCTGGATCGACCGTCAGTATGTCGGGATGGGTGAATTGCAGACGGTCGTTGTATACGCTTGGCTCGCCCGCGACCACCAGCAACGCGCCTTCGTGCAGTTTGCGCTGGATCCAATCGACGTACGACTTGCGATAGGAGAAGAACACGAGAGACGCCATGGAAGCGTCCATGTGCCGGCTGCGTGCGAAATCGCCGTCATCAACGTCGGCGATCAGCCGGAATCCGCGACGGGCCATCGGAAAGACGCGCACGCCACGCACGTGCGCGGCGAAGGCCATCTTCTCCCCGATTTTCGCTTCGCGCAGGGCGCGTGCCGGCACCGGCTCGGTGACGCGGAACGGATAGTAGGTCAGCGCGTCGCCCACGGACACCACGCCCAGCGATTTCAGCGCGCCGACTCTGCGGCGGTTCGTTTCGAACGAGGAAATCGGGGTTTGCCATGTGGTGCTCATAACACTCCATTGTGGCACGACCGGATGATTGTGCGGCGGGCTGAATTCCCCATTATTCGTGGCGGCGCCATTCGCCGCAACACGGCTTGTGGACGGCCAGATAAAGCAAAACCCCGGCGGCCATTCGGCTTACCGGGGTTTCAAGCTGTTATTTCGCGATTCACGCTTCAACGCGCTGGACCTTGCCAGCCTTGATGCACTTCACGCAAACGCGAACGCGAACGTTCTCGCCGTCGATGGTGGTGCGAACCGGCTGCAGGTTCGGGCGGAAGGTGCGCTTATTGCGAATATGTGAGTGCGAAACGGTGAAACCGGTCTGCGGTCCCTTGCCGCACACTGCGCAACGAGCTGCCATAATGGACTCCCTATAATTACTATTGACTTGCAAGTCTGCGCGTTCGACACCACACAACGAAGTGCATGGCAGAACACACAACTTCTCAACTATACAACCAGCCCCGGCCAATCGCAAACTTGTGGACGAAAATCGGCTTGCATTCCCCATATTCCGCCGTTTTTGCCATGTCTCGACAGCACGCGTATGCGGCCCGTACGGGCAGAACATGCTTGTTCATGCGCTGTTCATGTCGAATGGTCTGTTACCACCCGCCACGCCCGTACGATGAAGTAATGGAATAAGATGAGCCATAAGATTGACATTTAGCCGAAAAGAGTCAACATTGACCGACACAGCCGAGCCGCAGACCCAGCCGTCCCAGCAGAACGCGCAGGCCCAGCAGCCGCAGCAATCCAAGCATATGATGACGCCACGCGAGAAGAAGTGGATCGTCTACGACGTCGGCAATTCCGCGTTCGTGCTGCTGTCCACCGCCGTCGTGCCGATCTACGCGAATTCGCTGCTCAAGGCGGCCGGCGAGACGAACATCGTGTCGACGTGGGGCTACGCGCAGACCATCGCATCGCTCGTCATCGCCGTGCTTATGCCGCTGCTCGGCTCCATCGCCGACGTGCAGGGCATGAAGATCCGCTTCTTCACCGGCTTCTTCCTGACGGGCGTGGTCATGTGCTGCGCGATGGCGATGCCGCTTGGTTGGCTCGCGTTCATCATCGTGTACGTGCTGGCCACCATCGGCCTTAATGGTTCGCTTACGTTCTACGACTCCATGCTGGTGGACACGACTTCGAACGAACGGATGGACCGCATTTCCTCACACGGCTACGCATGGGGCTATATCGGTTCGACCGTGCCGTTCATCGTCTGCATCGCGCTGATTTTCGGAGGCCCCGCGCTGTTCGGCTGGTCGGCCACAGCCTGCACGCGCGCCTCGTTCGTCATCACCGCGCTGTGGTGGGTGGCGTCCACCATTCCGCTGCTCACCAGCTATAAGCAGGTGCATTACCGCGCCACCGCGGGGCAGGCAGGCGAGGCCATCCGCGGCACGTTCGCCGAGCTCGGCTCCACGTTCCGCGCCATCCGCAAGAACAAGCCGCTGTGGATGTTCATGATCGCGTTCTTCTTCTACATCGACGCCGTGAACACCGTCATCTCCATGAGCACGTCGTATGGCACGCAGCTGGGCATCGACTCCACGCAGCTGGTCGTGGCGCTGCTCGTCACGCAGTTCGTGGCGTTCCCCTGCTCCATCATCTACGGCAAGCTGGCAGGCCGGTTCGGCTCGAAAACCATGATTACCGCGGCCGTGGTGGCGTACATGTGCATCGTCTTCTTCGCCGCGTTCTTCCTGCGCGCCGCACTTGAATTCTGGATTCTGGCGATTCTGGTCGGCATGTTCCAAGGTGGCATCCAGGCGCTGTCCCGCTCGTATTACGGCAAGATCATTCCGAAGGACCATGCCAACGAGTACTACGGCTTCTACGATATTTTCGGCAAGACGGCGTCGATTATCGGCACGTTCCTCGTCGCTACCACGACGTCGCTGACTGGCAACGCGTCAATCGGCGTGCTGTCGATAGCCATTCTGCTGGCCGTCGCGCTCATCTTCCTGCTTCTGCAGAAGGATCCGACCAAGGGTTCGACGGAAGCCGCAACCGTCGACTGACAGCTGCCGTCCGACAGCGTTCCGCTCGACAGCGATCGCTCGATAGCATTCCGCCTGACAATCGTCGTTCGGCGGAATGCGCTGTGCCGGCCTGCGGGAAACCGCGTAGGCCGACACAACTTCGACAGTTACCATCTGGTATGTTATACTGGCATCGTTTGCACACCGTGGCGCAACGTAGCGCCGCTCCAGCAATGACGCAGAGAGAGGCAACGATGTCATTGGCAAATGAACTAGTCGAAGCAGTGTCCGCATGGCCGGAAGTCGAGGCCATCACGTTGGGTGGGTCACGCGCCACCGGCGATAACGATGAAAAATCCGATTACGACGTCTACGTGTACGTCACCGCACCCGTATCAGCCGAACGCCGCCGCAGGCTGCTGCGCAACTATTGCAGCCATATGGAAATCGACAACGATTTTTGGGAGACCGAAGACGACTGCACGCTGAACGACGGCACCAATATCGACGTGCTGTACCGCGATCTGGACCAGTTCGCAGCCAATGTCGCCGACGTGGTGGAACGGTTCCAGGCCAGCAACGGCTATACGACGTGCATGTGGCACAACATGCTCACCAGCAAGGTGCTGTTCGACCGCGACGGCCAGTACGCCGCGACCCGACAGCGGTTCGACGTGCCGTTCCCCGAGGAACTGCGCCGCAACATCATCAATCGCAATATGCGCCTGCTTACCGGCAACCTGCCGTCGTACGACGCACAGATCCGCAAGGCCGCGAGCCGAGGCGACAAAATCGCGGTCAACCATCGCATGGCCGCGTTCATGGAATCGTATTTCGATGTGCTATTCGCGCTGAACCGCCGCACGCATCCCGGCGAGAAGCGTCTCGACAAGCTCGCCGAACGCGACTGCGCCATTCTGCCGAAGGATTTCCGCAAAAACATCGATACGCTGTTCGATTCGATGTACGCCGATCAGGCGGTGTTCAGCGAGACTTTGGGCGAAATCGTTGACGACCTGCGTCAGACGGTCGACGCGAACCTGTGATTTGACCGCGAATCCGGCGGTTCGACGCCGGTAGCGATTGGTTTTAGAAGAAGTTGAGCGCGCGGGCCACTTCGTCGACGATGTCGAACATGGCCTTGCGCGCACGTTCCGGATCACCCTTCGCTATCGCGTCAGCGACCGCATCGTGCGCGTCGAGCGCGGCCGGCTTCGGCTTCATCGGGTATTTGCCGAGTTCCACACGGCCGCGCAGCACGGTGGCGATGGTGTCGGCAAGCGCGGCGAACAGTTCGTTGCCGCTTTCGCGCAGTATCAAAGTATGGAATTCCACGTCCAGATCGTGGAATTTGGTCAGGCCGGCAGCCCCCTCTTCGTTTGATTCGGCGATTTGGCGCATCTGCGCCGCGTAGACGGGGAATTTCGCCTTGACGTCGATGGAGGCGAGGCGTGCCGCCGAGGCCGCCGCAGCCGGTTCGACCGCCAATCGCAATTCGGTCAATGACGACAGCTGCCGCTCGCGCTGCGTGGAGTGGAGTCGCCATTCGATGACCTGATGGTTGAGCGCCTGCCAGTCGGAGAACGGCCGCGCCACCAATCCGACGCGTCGGCGCACCGTCACCGCACCCATGGATTCCAACGTTTTGGCGACTTCGCGCGCCACGGTACGGGAGATGCCGAAACGGTTCTGCACGTCTTCCAACGTCAAGCTTTCACCGGCCGGCCATTTGCCGTCCAGCATTTCGATGGCCAGCGTGCGGCACACTGCATCCTGCAGCAGTTCGCCGCCGTTTTCGTTTCCTGCCATCCACAATTCCTCTCGTTGTGCGTGCAAATCTTTTTTCAGGTTTTTGCGACACGCCGTATACGATTGCCGTTCGCGTGACGTCCGAATAATTACCCCCGCACGATTCGCGCGATTTGCCGCCGATTTGTACTACCTACAGCATAGCAAGTCGCATGATTATTTTTATTCGTAGTACTTTTAACTTGACTAGTACTACCTTTCATAGCTATATTGATGTCATCGCCGATGCGAAGTGGCACTGGCAATACAGCAGAGTTCAAGGAGGACAACATGAGCATTCACGTAGTGGTGATGGGTGTTGCAGGATGCGGCAAATCCACC